>Ga0214544_1011462_pt1 | contig 12220 bp, 7 predicted proteins | sample CNSS3metaG_FD_160074 | JGI IMG/M metagenome (GOLD analysis project Ga0214544, IMG submission 160074) | Root nodule microbial communities from cowpea collected in UCLA plant growth center, Los Angeles, California, USA - CNSS3 | ecosystem: Host-associated > Plants > Roots > Nodule | place: USA...
GTAGTTGGAGAAGTGTATTTGTAGTTGAGAGTAGTTGTATTGGATGTTGTGTTAGTTGTTCTTGATGTTACAAAATGGTAGGATACATGGGTATTTATAGACCCATAGATTATTCTAGAAACTCCTAACTAGAACTAATGCAAATACTTCTAGATTTTTCTACATAGTTGAATGTTCTTGATTTTTCTTTCTATCCTAGGCTTTTCTCCAATACTCTAGAAGTTTCTTTACATTTCAATAACTCTATCTTATATATTTTTTTAGATTCTTCTAGAATTTGCATTATACTTTAATAGTAACTATTACAGAAAAGAAAAAGAATAAGGATGGAGAAAATGAGGCACGATTAAAAGGACACATGGCAGAATTAGGAAGAATGAGGCGTAGTAGAAGAATAAAAATAAATAACACTAAGTTGGCAGATTTTGTGTGGAATTGTGATGTCACTCCCTTCCCTTGGGAATCTTCTTCTCTGTTTTCGTTGATGTCACACTTATTTAGTTTGCCAAACAATGTAACTGTGGTGATGATGGATAAATCCGTAGATTCTAAGATGGCAGTCACCTTTGTCAAATTCTTTGCCTAAACCTATGAGGTGGTTGACAATGCGAGTGAATCTTTTTTGTACTTCAACTATGGACTTTCGTTGTTGCATATTGAAAAGCTCATACTCTTAAATCAAGGCATGCTTCCTTGCTCTCTTCACATCATTCATCCTTTCATTTGTGACTTCAAGTACATCCCACATTTCCTTTGCGCTCTTACATTGGGAGATCCTACAAAACTCATCCATGTTCAAAGATGACGTGTGGATATTCTCTGCATTGTAATCATATTGAGCTTTTCTCCTTTCTTCCTCTGTCCATTTAGTCCAAGGCTTGTTCACCTACTTATTCTCAAAAACATATTTAGGAGTGTAAGGTTCACTCACAGTCGCATCCCAAATACCATGGTCTATTGATTCAATGGAATTTTTCATTGTAATTTTACAAAACTGATAGTTTATACCACTAAACATATTTTATGTTCAGAATAAAGAAATAAAAATAAAGATAAAAAATAAATGTGAAGGAATAAAAAAAAAACTTGGTCCTTCAGAAACATAGTAAGGAATCCGCTAATAAGTTTTGCAGACAGTATAGATTGTGGGGTGGCGATGGATGCCATTGCACGATAATAAATTGGTGAGGAAGAAGATTAGTAAGAGAAGATAATAGGTAACAGAAGAAAAAGAAGATTTGTCACTCGGTAGTTAGTAATGCTTAACAGAGGTGCAAACATTGGGAATATATATAAAAAGAATATGATAAGTCATACCTGTTCGAAGCGTCAGTACTTACTAGACAAACTGCTTCATAATTAATGTAATCGCTTGGGAATAAAAAACTTAAAATGAAGTACGAATTAAAAAAAGTAAAAATAAAAATTTAAAATATAAGAAAATATTAATTATAAAATGAAAATTATAAAATGAAAATTCGTAAAACGATCATTAACTTTTAAGAAGATAATAAAAATACGAATAAATAAAATTCCACCTCTTGAATAAAAACATTTAAACAAAAAAAAAACAGAATCAAAGCTTTAACAAAAATAAATCTGGGTAGAGATAGAAGAAGATAAAAAAAATAAGAAATTCGGGTAAAGATAGAAGAATAAGATCAAAAACATTGAGAAAGATCAACTATTTCCTTCGAAAAACTGAAATCTGACAGTGACCAATGTTATACGGAGTTCATTCATCAAGAAAAAATTAAAGAACACAAAAAAAAATATCAGATGTGAAGATATTAGAGAAACACATTGACATGAAGAATAAAAAAAAGGAAAAATACAAAGAGTTTTGCAGAGAAAAAGACTGACGGTTTTTTTGGTCTTCAAGACTCTTGAATAAAAACATTTAAAGCAAAAAAAAAAGAGAATCAAAGCTTTAAAAAGAAGAAATATGGGTAAAGATAGAAGAAGAAGATAAAACAAATAAGAAATCTCCGTAAAAATAGAAGAATAAGATAAAAAAACATTGAGCAAGATCAATTGTTTCCTTCGAAAACCTGAAATCTGGCTGTGATCAATGTTATACTCAGTTCATTCAGCACCAAAAAATTCAAGAACACACATAAAACAAAAAAAATAACAGATGCGAAGATGTTAGAGAAACACATTGAGATGAAGAATCGAAAAAAAGCAAAATCCCAAAGAGATTTGCAAAGAAAAAGACTGACCATTTTTTGGTCTTTAAGACTCTTGCATGCTTTGGAACTCTTCATTTCAAGCCTGTAAGTTCTAAAAATTAGCATCAACGAAATCTGGTTTAAAATATAAGAAGAATATGAACTTTTTGCTTGAGAAAACTGAACAAAAAACGAAATCTAGGTAATCACACGAAACCTGGCCGCGACCAAAAGTTCTACTCAGTTCATTCATCCGAAAAAAATTCCAAAACAGGGAAAGGGTGAGAAAAATCGGATGACAAAGAAGAAGTTGAAACCTTACAACGAAACCTGGGTAAAAATAAAAGAAAACATCAAATGTTTAGTTCAATCACCTGAATTCTAGCCGTGAACAATATTATATTCCGTTCATGCGTCTAAAAATTTTTTCAAAAGAGATAAAAGGTTAGAAAAATAGGAAGACAGAGAAGAAGCTAAAACAATACAACAAAACATGCGTAAAAAAAAAGATCAACTGTTTCCTTCAAAAACTTGTAAAAAATGAAAGAACATAAATAAAACAAAGTAAATAACAGATTTGAAGATGTTACAAAAACACATTGAGATCAAGAATAAAAAAAAAGCAAAAATAGAAAGAGATCTGAAGATGAACATTATGTGGAGTCCATGGTGTTTCGATGGCCTGAGAAAGAGAGACAAAAATCAAAAGAATCGAAAAAGAAGATGAAGAGTTTGAACGAGTGACAGTGAGAAAGAGAGAGAAAAACTCTGAAGAATATGAGAAGAAGATGAAGCATTTGAAGGTTTGAAAGTGAGAATGAGAGAGGAAACGTCAGAAAGAGAGAGAGAAGAAGTTTAAGAGTTTGCGATGAAAGAGGAGAAATATGCATTGGGATACGAGAAAGTGGAAAGAGAGAGAAATGTATTTCTTTTTGAATTTTTTTTCGAAGTATAAAAATTAGGAGAGTGTGACATGTTAGCTTTCTTTCTTTTTGTAGATAAAAAATTGTGAATTGAAGTGTGTGATAATATTATTTAATTGAAAAAGTTACTATTTGTTAGTTCCCATTTGTATTAAGATATAGATTTGGAATTTTTCTTTTACCAATGGACATTTTAAACTACGTATTTACAATTAAAATAAATTTTTTCCTAAGTACGTGTTAACTCACTTTTTCTAGTCGTTTCTAGAATTAAACAAAAATCCAAATAATTCATCCTAATGAAATATAGGGAAAATGATTCAGGATCGAATCCAAGGAAATGGTGCGTGTTAAGTCTAGCTTGTGTGTATAATTTAATCTTGCTAAAATTAGTTTGAAACAAAACAAAGGGGGAAAACGAAATAAAGAAAAGACAAGAAAGAAGAGGTAGAATTTATTCATGTAAAAGCTAAACTAAATTCAAGATGGAAATGATTAATGTTATGCATGAGATGAAAATATGTCATGAATGCATGATCTAATGGTGCATGGAACCTATTGGAACGAGGAATTGAAATGAAGCTAAACTGGAATGATGGTGAACCTAGATGAGTGCTTCATGCATGAACAAATAATGGTCATGGTGAATTGAAAATAAATGGAGTGAGCGAAAACATAGTTGAATGGGTTATGCATGAATGAAAGTAATAAACCTATTGATGTGAGGACATGATACATGAGATTCAAATCATAACAGCAAATGCAGAATTCATGTGAATGCAGTGCAGAATTCAATCCATAATCATGGTCTATGACAGCATCATCAGAATCACAACAGTAGTAGAGGTATGATCTGTGACAGTAAAGATTACTACAACAATGGCAAGCAGAAAATAGATTCAACTAGTTTCACACTACTAAGAATCATGCACAAAATTATATGGTTGTAGAGTTCAGAATATGGTTGCAGTAAGTTGAAAGCAAAAACTAAAATGCAAAGTGCTAGTTGAACCAATTGAAAACTTCCAGTAGAAATTTATGCATGAATGAAAATGCTAATATGTACCATAAGATGCAGTATATGGTTTATGGTTAAAATCTAAAGGAAAGATGAATTTAAATTCATATGCAGAACGCACTGAACCTAACATGAATGAAACTAAATTAAATTGGAATGAAAGTGAATCTAAGTGAATGATTGAGGCATGAAAAGTTTCTGAAAATGCAAGCTGTTTTGATCTAAACTAGAACGAACGTGAAAGAGGCCATGAATGCAACACTAATATAGATGACAATGTGCATGACCCTTATGGCAACAGGAACTTAGATAATGGTGCAGCAGAAATTGGTTCGTGATAGCATCAACATTATTCAGTCAGATTCTCACAAAATGCAATGAAATACAATAGTAGAATGTGGATGCTCAAGCTATGCAATCGCAACTATTCTAACATGTATATACACAACGTGCCCGTGTCCTATGATTTTTCAATTTAGCCGTATTTCCGCATCTGTGTCTGTGTCGTATCCGTACCCATATCCGTATCCGTATCCGGGCAACATAGGATATGAGTTAGTGTAATACAAGCCACACTAAACTACCCCAATCAAGAAAGCGAGCATGAAAGAAAATATTGAAAACAAATTTAAGGATTCAAACACTCAAAATACTAACGAAAACATTGAAACTTAAATTTAATCATTAGGGTTTTGAGGCTGAGATGCATCTTAAACAAAATAAATTGCAGTAACAGAGAGTCACTAATTCTTAACATCTTCAACGAAAAAAATAAATGCAAAATTCTAATAACAATGGGAAATCAAACGTCTTGAGTTCAATAAGAAAAGTCCAAGAGTTCTCCTAAGAGTTGGACTGTAATGCGCAATGAGACGATTCTTTTCTGCTCAGCGCCCAAACCCGCTTCAGCTCCAATCCCTTAAGACGACGCTCCCATTCAGCACAGCAAAGCTGGATTCACTCTGTTAATACCATCATGCCATGATGCAGGACATTAATTCAGATTTGTTAAGACTGTTATTGATGGGTTTAGATGAGGGACACGAGTCATTAGGAGATATAATGAGTTGGTTAATTCTGTTGAACTTTCAATTTTGGGAAGTCTTAGTCTGTTAGAGGATTACTGCTATATAGCAGATTGTAAAGAGTAGCGGGCAATAATTTCATTCAGTGTAATTCTCTTGGCATTCTTTTACGTAAATAAAGTTTTGTTCGGATTCCATTTAATTCTTTGGATTCCCTACCCATTCTTGATTCTTCTTCGAGTTCAATTCATCTTCCTAGAAGAAACTTATCATGCCAAGATTCCGGCAACAATTCCGCATTCACCGCTCCTTCGTAGCTCCTTTCTAGGTCCAGTCCGTGCCACGCTCAAATCCCCATTCTTCTCCTTCTCTAATTGGTTCCCCCAAAACGAATTGACCAAGCTGCCCTCTCTTAATTTGGGATGTCTCTGCAAAAAGAAACAGTTGGAGTTAAGAGCTTACATGCAATTCAATAAGAATAAAGGACTTCCAAGAAAACAAAATTATTCGAAAAGGGAAATTCTAAAAAGACAAACTAAATGCATAAAAAAAACTCTTAAAATCAACCTTTTTTCAAATTTATCTTAAAAGCTCTATTTTTCTAAACACTCAACAAAAACACATTTATTTAAACTAAAAGAAAAGTTTTAGAAAGGAAAAGAAATGGAAATTGGAGTGTTAACACACTGCACTTCTGGGCAGAGGAAAAAAACAAAACAGAAAACCGAAAACAAGATTTAAATCAAAAAGTTAAACACACTAGAAAAGTATCACTACAGAGCTGAGAATGGAAAATCTGAAAACTGCTAACACACACAATGGTTGCTTAAAATCCTTGCTAAGACATGCTAAAGAAAGGAATATGCAACAGACAATGAATGAATGAACACCTAGACTCAGCCTTGTCCTCACAGGTAAACTGTTTTCACTCTAACTCTCGTGTGTTTTTGGGCAAAATTTTCTCACTCAGCATCGTAGGACATGCGACATTACCATATGCTTGTGCAAATTGTAGTATTAACCACTGAAATAGCAAGAACACTGGAGATCATCAGGACTTTATTCAAGGTTAAAATGGGAATAGGGTGAAAGTAGGCTAAATGAATGGAAAAGAAGGTTAAAATCAGATAATTGTGAGAATGTTGGGGAAAATAGTGAAGATAAATGCAGGGTGCATGGTGCAGGGCGTTTTATTCTAGGCTGAACTACATACTTTTTTTTCTTTCCTATTTTTCCAGACTTTCCCACATTTCTTTTCTTATCTTTTTTTATGATTTTCATCATTTTTTTTTCAACATCAACCCAAGAATTTTTTTTTCTTCGTTTCTTTTCATTTTTTTCTATCTTTTTAAGTTCAGCCATTGTTATAGCCAACACACCCCCACACTTAAGTTCCTAAAACAATTCCAATCCTCAAACAACCCCTCACAAGACTCTAATCGGGTATTTTTTTTCTTTGGTTTATCAGACCTTTTTTTTGGCTTTGAATGGGTTAGTGAACAAGGAAAGGTTGCAAGCTCAAGATAAAGGAGCAATGGAATATGTATGAATGGGTGGGCTATTTGGCTAGTGGACTAGTAATGAAGGAGGCCTGAATCACATAAAAAAGTATCACACAGTTCAACTATATCAAGAAGAAACTGCACAAATTCTTAAATGTACTAGCCTAGATGCAATCACACACAACAAAGAATTGAAGGCTCAAGACTCACAAAGCAAAATATTTACAAGACTGATTCTAAAAGTGATTCATCAAACAATCTAAGCAATTCTACCAACGCTAACTAATCCTAGCAAGCAAACTTTATCTTTCAGAGCTTCAAATAATAAAACTCAGCAAAACAGAAAAAATTTCTAGCATTTTATTTACAAACCTTCAAAATTTTCAAAATCAGAACAAAACAGCACACACAGACAACAAAATTATTCTCAAAACAGCAGCAAAACATAAATAAAAACTGAAAATATGGAAGAACATTTAACTAGAACAGACAACAATAAACAACAAAATGTAAACTGAAACAGAAAACAAAAACATAAACAGTAAAATAAACAGAAGCAAAAGCAGAATTGGAAACATAATCAGAAAATAGTTGGCAGCAATAGAAAAATAATAGAGAACAGATGATAGCAAACAGAAACAAATGCACACAAACATGATGCTCAGCTCAACCTCCTACCCCCACATTTAAGAGGCACATTGTCCTCAATGTGTGAAAGAGATGGGTGAGATTCACATACTTTATTCAAAAAGAAAAGAAACACAAAAATAAAGACAAAAATGTCCAAAGAAAGGGTTCAAAAAGCTCATTTATGGTGGTTGTTCTTCCATGACAGGTTCCTTGAAGGGCATTGTGCTCTTCTCAAAGTCTGATGGTTGCTTTTCATGAAAGATCTTCAATTGATGGCCATTAACTTTGGAACTCTTCTCAATCTCTGGTTTTTTTATTTCTACCGCTCCATGGGGAAATACTTTGACAATAGTGTAGGAACCTTCCCATTTGGATCTTATTTTGCCAGCAATAAGTTTCATTTTGGAATTATAGAGGAGAACCTTTTGCCCAAATGTGAACTCGTTCCTAAGAGTCTTCATATCATGAAATTTCTTCACCTTTTCTTTATATATTCTTGAATTTTTATAGGCTTCCAATCTTATTTCATCTAACTCTTGGAGTTGTAATATTCTTTTCTTCCCTGCTTCATTGTAATCCAGATTGCATTTTTTCACAGCCCAAAAAGTTTTGTGTTCTATTTCCATGCGCAGATGGCATGCTTTGCCAAAAACTACTTAGAAGGGAGACATTCCTTAAGGTGTGTGATATGTTGTTCTCTGTGCCTAGAGTTCATCCACCAGTTGGCTTCAATTTTTTCTGTTGGGTTGAACTAACTTTTGCAGCAACTTCTTCACTTCTCTATTGAAAACTTCTGCCTGGCCATTTGTTTGCAGATGGCAAGGAGTGAAGACTTTGTGAGTGACTCTGTATTTAGTGAAAAGTGTTGCAATCATCTAATTACAAAAGTGGGTGCCTTGATCATTGATTATCGCCTTTGGTACACCAAACTTGTAGAAGATGTTGATCTTTAGAAATTGTGAGACTGTTATGGCATCATTTGCTTTTGTGGCCTTGGCTTCAACCCATCTGGATACATAGTCAACTGCTAACAGAATATAGGAATACCTAGCAGAATTTGGTAAGGGTCCCATGAAGTCAATGCCCCATACATCAAAAATTTTGCAGGGGATTATGTTTTGCAAAGGCACTTCATTCCTTTCTGTGATGTTTCCTCCAGCCTTTTGACAAATCTCACAACTCTTGACAAATTTATAGGCATCTTTGAATAACATGGGCCAAAAGAAGCCACTATCTAACACCTTCCGAGCTATCTGAGTTGGACCAAAATGACCACATGTTACAGTGTCATGACATCCTTTTAAAACATCTAAAATCTCTCCATCTGGCATATACCTTCTAATAACTCCATCACTGTAGAATTTCCATAAACAAGGTTCTTCTTAAACATAGTGTTTAGCATCAACTTTGAGTTTATAAAATTGGTGTTTAGATGCACAGGAAGGAAACATATCAACAACCAAATAGTTAACCAAATCACCGTACCAAGGAAGCGTAGTTGTAATAGAGAAAAAAACCTCAAGGAATTTTTCATTAATTGGCAATGCACTTTTCTTCCCTTCTATTCTGCTTAAGTGATCAGCCACTTGATTTAGCGTCCCAAATCTGTCTTTGATTTCTATGTCAAACTCTTGCATCAACAATAGCCATCTCATAAGTTTGGGTTTTGAATCAGCCTTTTTCATCAAAATTTAAGTGCAAAATGGTCTATGTATGACTATTTTTTATCTCAACAAATAAGGCCTGTACTTGTCCAAAGAAAAGATGATAGCTAACAACTCTTTCTCCGTTGTTGTTGGACGCATAAGCAAACACATGAGGAACCTTCAAGATTTTTTGTGACAGAACAACTTCCAATGCAAAGTCTGATGCGTCACACATTAATTCAAATGGGAGTTCCCAATTTGGAGGTGGAAGAATTAGTGCGGTTGTGAGTCTCCTCTTAAGTTCATGAGATGCTTCCTTCTAGTCCTTAACAAACACAAACACAATATCTTTCTAGAGTAGTCTAGACAATGGCACAACTATATTACTAAAATTCAGAATGAACCGCTTGTAAAAACCTACATGTCCCAAAACAGAACAATTTTCCCTGATAGTAGAGGGGGAAGGCAGAGTAGAAATAACATCTATCTTTGATTTATCTATTTGTAGCTCTTTCTAAAAAATGATGTGCCCTAACACTACCCCTTCTTTGACCACATTTTTCAAAATTCAACACCCAATCAGTCTCAATACACTTTTCCAAAACTTTTTCCAGATTTGACAAGCAATTACCAAATGAGGATTCAAACACCGTAAAATCGTCCAAAAAACTTCCATGCAAGTTTCTAGCAATTCATAAAAAATGCTTACCATGCATCGTTGAAAAGTTGCAGGGGCATTAAATTATAAACATTATAATTGAAGTCTTTAAAATAAACCATTATTGATTACCATGATTTCCATGTTGATTAGAAGTAGTGTCAAAATCCAATGTCTTTGAAATAGATATGATGGCATCCTTACTACAAAATTAATGTAATTTCCTTTTTCTTAACGTAATTTTGTTAATAGAAAAACTTAGCAGATCTTTGATTGTTGTCAACATCACAAAAATTAACAATTTTAGAATATGCACAAGACTCGATTGAAGGTGGACTGGAGGTGCTACCAACACTTTGTTTACCTAACATGTTACTAATTCTATTCAATAGGTGTCATGTATTAGTAAATTTCCTTTTTCTTCTTCCACTATAAGCAGTTTGAACCATACTTGTAAGTATATGTATAACTTAATGAACTCAATTCAACATTTATATAAGGCTTAAATAATGATTTAGTCTTAGTTTTCATTCAGTTTTTTCAATTTGGTTCTACTTTTATTTTGTTTTCAATTTGGTCCTAATATTCGTCAGATTTATTCAATTTGTTCATTTTCACTAACACCGTTAAAATAGTTAATGGATTGTGAACAATAATTGTCACGTGTCATTTTGTAATTTTTTTATTTTTTTAATTTTAAAAAAAATTATTTTTTAAAAAAAGTCCATATGTCAAGCTTATATCATGCCACTTGTCATTTTGTGATTTTTCTTTTTTTTTTTAATTTTCTAATTTTGTTTTTGAATTTATTTTAAAATTTAAAAAAATTTATTTAAAAAAAAATCATGTGTCAAGCCAATATCATGTCACGTGTCAGGATTAGTTTTTTATATTCAATTTGGTCCTAATATTCGTAAATTTTTTTTCAATTTGGTCCTAATTTTTTTTAATTTAATTTAAGGTTAGAGTTGGTTTAAAATTAAAATGAAAATTTTCAAAGTAGGCAATAACACCATTAATTTAAAATTTTAAAAGATTAAAAATACTTAAATTAATTGTGTTATTCCCCACTTTTAAATTTTTAAGAGATAATTTTAAACCAACTCTAACTCCAAATTAAAAATATTTGATAAAAATATGAATTTTAATAATAATATCCATATAACATTTATATACAAATTAAGTTTTGTCTCAATTTGAAGAGGAACAAAAATGTTAAATTAAAAAAAATTAGGACCAAATTGAAAAAAAAAATTATGAATATTAGGACCAAATTGAATATAAAAAACTAACCCTGGTACATGGCATGATATTGGCTTGACACGTGGTATTTTTTTTAAATAAAAAAATTACAAATTAAAAAGATCACAAAATAACACGTGGCATGATATGAGCTTAACACATGGACATTTTTTTAAATAAAAAAATTAAAAAAGTTAAAAAATCACAAAATGACCTGTGGCAATTACTGTTCACAACCCATTAACTATTTTAACGGTGTTAGCAAAAATGACCAAATTAAATAAAATTGACGAATATTAGGACTAAATTAAAAACAAAATAAAACGTATGACCAAATTGAAAAAACTAAACGAAAACTATGACTAAATCATTATTTAAGCCTTTATATAAATATCAAATATAAATTGATTATATATGATTTTGTACTTGACTTCTTGATTTAATTTTGTGCCACATTTTAATTATGATTGACTTGAATTGTAGAAAATTGAATTGTTGTTGGATTTGAAATACTAAGATAAGTTTGTTAGCTTGACATGTTACTACTTCTAGTTAGCATTTTTTTAGTGATATATTATTCATGTAGTTTCAAATTAAATTTTGGTATATAAAGTGATGTATTATTCATGTGGATGCATACTTTTTGATCTAAGAATAAAGTAACTAAATATCATATTTTGTACTACATCACTCCAACACCAATATCAGTATTATTGTGGTGGTTGTCAATCAAATAATATTACTTTCGATTGATACATGTGTTGTTAGTATTGATTTTGTCCAAATTTTAAATATCATTGATTTCAACTGCACTACATTCAATTCTAACTGCAATGGAGGTAGAACCATGATTTTTTTTACCTGAAATGTTAGTAGGTCTATTTAATAATTTTTAGTAATAGTAAAAGTATGACAGATATGGAAATAAAGGTAAAATAATAATAGATATATGTTGAATTTTTCATTAGTTGTTATTATCTGAAGTGCTCTTACTTTTTTGTGTAGTCTTCTAATTCATAAGTATGTTTGATGAGTCCATCTTCAAGAATAAGGAAGCTAAGGAGAAGCCATGCAGAATAGATGAAGCTTCCATGGAGAAGGATGAAAGTGCGAAAGTTAGAAGATGAAAGGAGAAGTGGTGCGGCAATGGTGTTTGGAGAAGCTCTCAAGTGAGGTTGGGCCAACACTCAAGGAAGGAGGCTAGAGGAAACCAAGAAGGAGAACTCTAGCCTAAGTTGATTCACAAAAAGAGAGGAGTCTGGAGTCATCTCAACAAAGTTTCTCTACTATATTCATGAATGAAAATACAAGGGTCCTAAGCTCTCTATTTATAGGCTAAAATGAGACCAAGGAGTCTCCAAAAAGTGGAGGGAAAAAGGAGTCTAGAAAGTTGAATTTTGGAGCC
>Ga0214544_1011464_pt1 | contig 12218 bp, 10 predicted proteins | sample CNSS3metaG_FD_160074 | JGI IMG/M metagenome (GOLD analysis project Ga0214544, IMG submission 160074) | Root nodule microbial communities from cowpea collected in UCLA plant growth center, Los Angeles, California, USA - CNSS3 | ecosystem: Host-associated > Plants > Roots > Nodule | place: USA...
CTCTTGTTGATCATAGTGGAGCTATTTCTTTGGTCTGGACGACTCGTGGTTTTTACCCTTGATTTGAGGGGTTTTCCACGTTAAAAATCTTGGTGCCTTTATTTGTGCTTTTGGTGATTTATTATTGTTGCTCTTTGATTATTGCTCCTCATAGATTCTTGCAAGTTAGGGGAAATTATATCCGCTGCATTCTCTGGTATATTGTTTGTTGTTGTTTTCCCCATCAAGAAGGAAGAAAATTAAAAAAAATACATAATTTGGTTTCTATGATGTTTCTCAAATTTTGGTCCTTTTCATTTATATGAATGACCAATATACCCTAAGCCCAATTTCCATTGGCCCCTAAGTTCAATTCCCACACTAGTTCCTAAGCCCAAATTTCACACTAACCTCAAGCCCAGTTTCCACACTGGCCCCAAGTCCAATTCCCACACTAGTTTCTAAGCCCAGATTTCACACTAACCTCAAGCCCAGTTTCCACACTGGCCCCCAAGCTCAGTTTCCACATTGGCCCCTAAATCCAGTTTTGTCTGGCCTCACAATTTTTTTTCTAGCCTGTAAGCCTAGTTTTCTTTGCTCTCAAATTAAAATAAAGGAAAATGAAAAAAGTAAATTCCACTCATGCATCCACGCATCCATGTATGCATCATCATATAGGTTCAAAAAGAAAATCATAACATGTCATGCATCATCAAATCATCTATCATACTCCACAAAATCATTAAAAATCATTTCAAAAAAAAAGTCAATAATGATAATTTTTTTTTGTGTAAGTCTCACCAATGTTAGACATTCACGCAATGTTTGTCGACACTTCTAAAGCAAAATTCAGGTTCTCTTTTTATACATCAAGACCCTCTAAAAGGCAATGGTCATTGATTTCTTATGTCACATCGAGGCGGCCCTCTGCGAGGCAATGGTTATCAATCTCTTTACATCAAGACCCTCTGCGAGGCAATGGTCATTGATTTCTTATGTCACATCGAGGCCATCTGCGAGACAATGGTCATTGATTTTTTTCGGATCGGGACCCTCTACATGGTAATGGTCATTGAATCCTTTAGATATAGACCCTCTCCTTAGGATTGGTGTAATCTCTATTTCAAAAAGTCAAAGTACAAAAAGAATATGGTTTGTCAAATCGTGACCCTCTACATGGTAATGGTCACCAAATCTTTTGGATATAGACCCTCTCCTCGGGATTGGTCTAATCTTTTCTCAAAAAAAAAAATTCAAATGGAGACCCTCTACATGATAATGGTAACTGAATCTTTTGGATATAGACCCTCTCCTCAGGATTGGTCTAATCTTTTTTTTCAAAAAGTCAAAATACAAAAAGAATTTGGTTTTACGGATTGGGACCCTCTACATGGTAATGGTCGTTAAATCCTTTAGATATTTACAAAATCTTAAATTGTTATTTTTTAAAGGTAAAGTTTAGAATTCAGTAATTTAGATTTTTTAAAGTTTCATTTTTTATTAAAATTTCTCATTCAAGCAATATATATGGTCATAATTTTTTTTATAATTCCCATATAAATTTATCATCTAACTACACTATGGGTAGAAAGTTAGATTTTGAAGAAAAGAGAAATGAAGGATGTATTCTTTAGTAATTGATAGCTTTTTAATTGAAACAAATAGATTAACGTAAATTTAGTGTGATGATATTTTTTTATGAATATTGCAGAATTTTGGCGATCAAAAATGATATATTTATGAGTTGGAGGCACTGAAGTTAGATTTATCGTCATGTGACATGCATATGGGTAACTTCTTTCCCTTTTCTTTGTCTAAAAATGATGAAATTAACTATCCATTAAATGCTATCTTCCGTTACAGAACAGACAAGAAACAGAACATGTCTTTATTGTTTGCATCTTCAATGATTTTTTTTATATTTTATTATTATTATTATGTTGTTGTTGTGTGATAACATATGTAACTTCCATCGGAACAAAACTTACCTAACGGGAATGTTTTTATATATATGAATGCAAAGAGTGTCCGTTAAACAAAGCCTAAGTCTAAACCATTTTAGTTAACAGACCACTTTTTTTTTCATCAATGTTACTAAATCTAATTGCTAATTAAATAAAACAGAAAGATATATTAAAACATTAATACTATTAAGATGTTTTCGAAATTAAATTTCTACTTTAAAAGTTGAAAATAAATAAATAAATGTCCAACTACCATGAATTGAAATTTTAATAGTTATAAATTGACCCTATGTCCTAATTAAATAGATAAAATCAATTTAAATAAAATTTCACATATATAAAAATATTCAGAGAGTGCGGAAATTTGGAATATGACATACACAGTACCCTAACATATTCATAACAAAAGGAAAAGGTTCCACATGGCCTAAACGAGGTACAAAGTCTCGTTAAGAGCGGGAGAAACTACTACTACTAAACTCCAGAAGTTGTAGGCCCCCAAAGTGAGTCCGATAGTCGTCCAAGATTCATCAAACTGCAGTATCTCTATTATCGTTACCACTGCCAGAGGTTCTCACCTCTGCTCACATTAATAAGGTTGATGATCATCGCAAAGGAGGAAACCACACACAATCATACAAACAAGCAAAGGGTAAGCTAGTGAAAAAATATCCTCATCATACACTCAACATACAATTACACATTCAAGCATAAATACTGAGAAGCCACACATGATATACCAAACCATTTAAATAAAACCTCAATACTAGACTATACGGATACGCTTAATGAGGCACCACCACGAGACAGTGGAATTATGTCCTGGCAGTGAGGCGTCACCACGAGGCCTTCGCAAAATTACACCCTTACAAGAAGCACCACCAAGTGGCCTTCGTGGAATTACGTCCTGGCCTTGAGGCACCACCACGTTACCCTTGTGCAATTATGTCCTGATCTTAAGGCACCACCGTGAACTCTCACCTCGAGGTTCATGGAATTAGGTCCAATAGCTGAGGCACCACCGTGAACTCCCCCTAGAAGGGCCCACGGAATTATGTCCACATGATGAGACACCACCACAAACCCCGCTACAAGGGTCATGGGATTACGTCCTACACAAACCTTACTCATACATTATCAACCAATCATGAAGTTCCTATGCATACCATTAACATGTCATTTAGTATAAATAACCAACCATCAATCATATCTCATGCCAAGCTCATTACCAATTCATTAGTTCCCACCCATAACATACATAGTACATGCATATCCACCCCCTTTATATAATAAATCAATGAACCAGCCAATCAAACAACCATCAACATTCATGAAACGAAGCATAGCAAAAATCCAAGCTAGGTCTCGGTCAAGCTGGCAGTCCTCGCTCAGGCGAGAGGAGTGCTCTCGTTCAAGCTACAGACTCTCGCTTAGGCGAGACTGCAACACTGGCCCTGGAGAATTTCGCGAGCTCTCGCTTAGGCGAGGCTGTCTCGCCTGAGTGAGACAGTTCGTCGCTAAAAAACATAGCCCCTTGCCTGGGCGAGCGCTCGAACAGAAAACTGGGTGAGTTCTTGCTATTCTCGCCTAGGCGAGACGAGCTCGCTTGGGCAAGAATATCAGTTCTCTCCCACTATTCCACACGTGTTCAACCAGGAACTCATTCACAACAACACCCAACGCATTTTCACAATATCATAAGCAATACACTATCACCAGAAACATGAAACAGAACCAAAAGCATGCAAAGAGCGAATTAAAAAATGAATCCTAGCTTCCCTTATCCAGAACTAGCTAGAAAGAGGGTTCAACTCCAACAGGGACGCAACAGTTCCAGGAACGGATGAGCGAGCTGGAACAGAAAAGCGAAACGAGTCTTAACACAAACTCACAGCGAAACCTGAGCTGGAAAAGTGAACAACGAACGGAAAAAAGGTGTATGAATCGTAGAGTACTTACACGAATCAAGAAGATGAACTGAGCTCACTAGATTGAGATTGGGTAAACCCTAACATAGCTCTGGGGAGGGATTAAGGATTTGGCGGCTGTGTTTTCTGCGAATGAAGTGAATGGATTAGACTAGGGCAGACTTAGGGTCTGGTTTCTTTTTGGACCAGCCCTAGGCCTAACCACCTTTGGGACAACCCTTAAAGATTTAGGCAGAAAATAAATGGGCCTTACACCCTGAATATTACATTAATTTTAATAAAACGTAATATGGTTTAACAATTTCAATATATCCGATATTTTCAAAAGGTATTGTTTTATTGATACGTTTGCACATAACAATACAATATAAGATATTGTATTTTAAAAAGCGTACTGTACGCCTATTATAATATATGCAAACACGTAACGTTAAAATATACCATTTATAATGCATTTACCAACACATTATTGTAACTTTATACCCTTAATTCAATTAAAATAATAACAACTTTTCACATATCTATATTTAATATAATATATTACTTAATAAAAAAACACATATGAAAACATGTTATTGATATAATTAGGTATGGAATTTATGTTTTAAAGGTTTTGTAATTCTTAACCAAAATATGACTTGGTTTAATATTATAGTAAGAGAGATCAAAATTATTTTTATGTGTTAAATCATTTGAAGATAAATGTAACATTTATCTCCTGATTGGATCAAGGTGTGGAAAGTCAACAAAGAAAAATTACAAACATAAAAATAAATATATTTTACTTATTAAATTTTCTTCTTAAAAATGGAAAGAATTATAGAAAACTTGATATATAATTAACTATATTTTAAATATAATTACCTGTTACAAATATTATTTGTGACATAATTGTTTATATATACGATTTTTTTTAAAGGTTTACAAATAATTATGATTAATGAAATATAATTGACTATATATATATATATATAATATTTTGTTTATATACTTTTAAAGCTTCGTTAATTACTTCATTACAAAGTTTAATTTGTCATAAGGATATTCTTTTTTATTTTCAACCATTTCCTTGTTTTTTCTAGTAACACTTTATGGTCGGTCACCTTTTGTATTGTATTTTTTTATTGTTTGATAAATATCTTTATTAGGGATGTCAAAAACATTCGTACCCACAGATATCTGTAAATAAAATTCGTAACGGTAGGAAATGAATATTGAAAATGGATACATGCGGGTAACGGGTATGGGTATTTTTTATACCCACATGTTAACGGGACAGATACAAGTATCATAGTATCCGTACTTGTGGATATTTGTACCCGCTATACTCTAATTTAAATTAAAATAATGATTAAAATATTAACACATTGATTTTGAATGAGTTATTTTTTATCAATTAGTTTTAAAAAATCTCCATTTACTTGTAAATTGTCATTCAACACTATTAAAATTAGTTATTTGTACTTTGTTTGAAATGTATAAATGTTATGCATTGTATTTTTATTTGAATTTATAGTTAAAATTTGTTGTTAAATATTAAAATTTTCTTTTTATAAATACTTGCGGGTACTCATGGATATCCATAGATATTAACAAAATATGCGACTACTCGCATAACGAATACCCACACGAATATAGATACGAGTACATGACGAATATTTATCCAGCGGGTATGGTACAAGGGAGCTACTACCTGTACCCTACCCACCCCTTGACATCCTTGGTCTTTACGGTGAAATTTGGAACTCGGTGTTTCCATAATAGGGTTATTTTTAAAAGTTGTTGCATTAGGTTAACACTGGAAGGTGTATAATTGTTAGAGTTTGTTTTGTTTTTTTAAAGAGGTGTAAGACTTTTAGTTTCTAGAACGATGATGTGTCTGAAGTTTTTCAGTTGCATGAAAAGAAATGAAAATATCATGTCAATATTTGAACCATCATTTCAATAGAACTAGGATCTATCTTTTGAGACATATGTAGTACTATAAACTCTTAACTTTGAAAGGAAGAGTCCGACGGTGTTGAGATAGGATAATATTGTTATAAAATATAAAGATAGCTGTGTAAAGTGTTGAGGTGTTAAAATTAAAGATTTTGTATGAATTATTTGACTGAAAGTATGTTTTATTAATCTTGCATCGAAGAAGGTATATTTGCTTAAGAAAAGTATCACCTAAGTCCCCACATGGAGTGTTTCAAATAATTTGAAAGGTATATTATTTGAGTGAACTATGTTTTTTTTTTTAAGCAAAAATATCCTCTGATGTCACCATTTAAGTCATCTTACTTGATTTTCCTAACCTTGTGTTTGGATGGAACATTTCAACAATGTTTAGAAATTGAAATGCTTTATATTTGAATTGTTTGCAATTAAATTCTATTCATTTTCTAAATAACTTGTTTGGATAAGAAATTCAAAATACCTTATATTTCAATTTCTTGTTTGAAAAAAAATTGAATTTATTGTGAGATAAAATTTAATTTTAACAATATTTATTTTAGGCTTAATTATGTTTTGAGTGCATGATAAATTTGGAAACCCGATGATCAAGAAGGGTCCGACGACCCAGACGGGCCCAACGACCCAGACGGGCTGACGACCTGGACAGGCCTTCCAAATCGTCAGGTCCGTCCAGTTCGTCGGGATTGTCCGTGTCACCGGGTCCGTCTGGATCGTCGGGCTTGAAGGTTTGGAAGGGTCCGTCCGGGTCGTCGGGCCCGTCCAGTTCATCGAGCCCATCCGGCTCGTCGGGTCCGACAATTTGGAAGGGCTCGTCCGGGTCATCGGGTCCGTTAGGGTCATTAGGCTCGTCCGGGTTGTCAGGCTAGTTTGTGCCATAGGGCTTGTCCGGGTCGTCGACCTCGTCCGGGTTGTCGGGCCCGTTTGGATCGTCGGGCTTATTCGGGTCGTCGGACCCGTCTGGATTGTCGGGCCCATCAGATCATTGGTCTTGTCTGGATAGTCTGCCCCAACCGAGTCGTTAGGCATTCCAAGTTATCAGGCCCGTTCTGGTCGTAATGCCTGTTCTGGTCGTAATGCCCGTTCGAGTCGACGGATCCGTCCGGGTCGTTGGGCCCGTCTGGATCGTTGAGCCCATTAGGATCGTCGGACCCGTCTGGATCATCGGACCAGTCTGGGTCGTCAGGCCCGTTTGGGTTGTTGGGCCCGTTTGGGTCATCAGGCTCCTCTAGATCATCAAGTCCATTCGAGTCGTCAGACCCGTCTGGATCGTCGACCCCATTTGTGTCGTTGAGCATGCCCTACTAGTTTGCACCATTGGGTTGGCTCGACCTAGCTAGGTCTTTAGGTCGGTCGGGCATGCCTAAGTCGATCGAGGTCATTAGGTCCGCTTGTTCTGTCTTGGTCATCGGACCTGCCCGACCCGTCTTGGTCTTCGAACCCACCCGATCCGTCTTGGTCGTCATACTCGTTTGACAACTCTACTAGAGAGTCTAGAATGAGAGGTTGCGTAAGAAGAATTTCAAATTCCACCTATTTTGAGGGTATTTGAATTTCTACTAATTTAGCTAATTGAAATCCTTCAAAAAAATGCTTGCATTTGAAATGATTTTTAATTTCTGTATCCAAACAAAGCATTTCATTACAAAGAAATCTAAATTCTTCAAAAAAAATGAATTGCTTCATTAAAATACTCTATCCAAACACACTCTAATTGTATTTGTTGTATATAGGTGTTTTATGTATAAGTGTTTGAAATAATATGTTTAGTGATGTAAATATATATATATATATATATATATATATATATATATATATATATATATATATATATATATATATGAATTAAATGATAAACTTTTACCTTGTGTTTGGATGGAGCATTTCAATAATGTTTAGAAATTGAAATGTTTTGCATTTGAATTGTTTCCAATTAAATTCCATTCATTTTCTAAATAACTTGTTTGGATAAGGAAATTAAAATACCTTACATTTAAATTTCTTGTTTGGAAAAAAAATTGAATTTATTGTGAGATAAAATTTAATTTTAACAATATTTATTTTAGGCTTAGTTATGTTTTGAGTTCATCATAAATTTGGAAACCCTACGATCAAGAAGAGCCCGACGACACAGACGGGTCCATCGACCCGGATGGGTTTGATGACCTGGACGGGCCCGACAACCCAGACGGGCCTTCCAAATCGTCTGGTCTGTCCGGGTCATCGGGCACGTCCGGTCGTCAGGCCTGTCCGGGTCGTCGGGCCCGTCGGGTCGTTGGTCCCGTCCGGGTCGTTTTGCCCGTCTGGATATTTTGACTTGTCCGAGTCGTTGGGTCTGTCCGTGTCGTTGGGACCGTCCGTGTCGTCGGGCTCGTCCGTGTCATCGGGCCCATCTGGATCATCGGGCTTTACGGTTTGGAAGGGTCCGTCTGGCTCGTCAGGCCCGTCCGGCTTGTCGAGCTCGTCCAATTCGTCGGGCCCGTTTGACTTGTCGAACCCGTCCAGGTTGTCGGGCCCGTCCAATTCATAGGACCCTTCTGGCTTGTCCAATTCGTCGAGCCCATTCGGGTCGTTAGATTCGTCTGGATCGCCGGGACCGTCTGGGTCTTCGGGCTCATCTGGTTCTTCGGGCTCGTCTGGGTCTTCAGGCTCGTCTGGGTCGTCCGGCCCGTGTGGATCATCGCGCCCTTTCGAGTCGTCGGACCCGTCTAGATTGTCAACCTCGTTTGTGTCGTCGGGTCTGCCCTACCAGTTTGTGTCATTGGGTTGGCCCGACCCAGCTAGGTCTTTGGGTTTGTCAGGCATGCCTAAGTCATTTGGGTCGGGCATACCTAAGTCGTTCGGGATCATCGAGTCTGCCCACACATCTAGGTCATCCGGCCTGCCCGACCTGTGTGGATCGTTAAGTCCGCCCGACCTGGTTGGGTCATTAGGTTCGCTTGTCCCGTCTTGGTTGTCGGGCCTGCCCAACCCATCTTGGTCCTCAAACTCGCCCGATCCTTCTTGGTCGTCGAGCCCGCCTGTCCCATCTATGTCGTCATACCCATTTGACAACTCTACTAGAGAGTCTAGAATGTGAGGTTGAGTGAGAAGAATTTTAAATTCCACCTATTTTGAGGGTATTTGAGTTTCTACTAATTTAGCTAATTGAAATCCTTCAAAAAAATGCTTGCATTTGAAATGCTTTTTAATTTCTGTATCCAAATAAAGCATTTTATTACAAAGAAATCTAAATTTTTCAAAAAAATGAATTGCTTCATTAAAATACTCTATCCAAACACACTCTTATGTATTATATGTATGGGGTCATAAATTTGAGACTATATGTGAATCATAATTGTTCGTTGATGTTAAGTAAAGATTTATGTTGTTGTAGAGATTTTCCAACTTTATTGATGATCTAAGTTATGTAGAAGAGGTGAACCTGAAGGAAGTTTTGAATCAGTGTATAATTAGATCACATGTTGAAGCTTGATTAATGTGGTATGATTAATGTATTGACATTAGGAAAAATGTGGTTTGATTAATGTAATACTATTATTATATTGTTTGAAAATTTGGTAGGTGTGTGTTTTAGGTATGCATACTCTTTGCTTCCTTTGTTTTGTGGATCACAAAGTTGTTCCAAATTGTGATCATCTAGTTTTGAATGGTCTTTTGTTTTAATGGAGCCATGATGCTAAGTGATTGCATCTATTTGTCCAGGTTCTGCTTTTTTATATAAGAGTTAGAATACTCCTTAAATGCTCTATCTAATTTATTTTATTCTTTTGCTAATAAAAAAATGTTGAAGCTTGATGGAGTGAATCAGAACTTCTCTTAGAGTCCTGGTAAGAATATTTTTTAAATCAATCATCCACGAGGGTACCTACATACATTAGGTGCTAAAATGGATCAAGTGTAAAATCTATTGAAAAATGTTTAATATTGGTCTTCTAAAAGGTGTCTAATAGATATTCTTTTATGAATAGATTCTTTTAAGTCTACATCCCATTTAAATTCACATTCGGAAAGGAAAATTTTTTGGATCAATAATGTTGTGACTTTATTTTCACAAGAAATCACGTAAAGTCATTTAACTTTATATATATATATATATATATATATATATATATATATATATATATATATATATATATATATATATATATATATATATATATATATATATATATATATATCGAAAGAAAATATATGAATAAAATAAAATAACAAGTTTTTTTCGTAGCATCTCTTTTATATCTATTATATATCTTATGTCTCTCATATTCTATATATTGTAATATATATGACACCTAATATTCAACATTCATAATAAATCATACTATAATTATATATGACACCTAATATTCTATATATTGTAATATAATTTTTAAAAATTCATAAGTCCGCATCTTAATTAAGTTCGTATTAAATTTTTAAGATAAAAATGTGGACTTAATTGAAAGATGCATGATGATTATGTGTGGTTGAGTGTGAAATTGCTTTAATTTAGTATTTTTTTTTTCTTACATATCATTTTGACCGTGTGTGATTGTTGTCTATGTAATAACCGGCTATGAATTGGATACACGAGCCAATTCAAGTATAGACTCTAAAATAATGTCTAAAAACACTTATGGAAGAACATAAAATCAACATATAAGAGTTGTTTTCATTTTTTTTTCTAAATGAAATACACACATGCATGTTACACAGTAAATAGACTATTAACTTTGAGTCTTTTACTTTTATTTAAAGGTGTTACATAACTCAATAAACTAGAATTATTCTATTTATTGGATATTCAATATTATTATACTTTCTTATTGTCTATTAGACTCATTAAATATGTAAAGAAAAGAAAAATAATTTGAATTATCTAATCTATGTAATTTAGTTTTCCTCTCCCATGATACTTTCATTCTCCACTTTTGTCTACTAAACAAGCAAGTTAAGAGAATTATATGATTTTAAAATTAAATTGAAAAGATTTAAAATAATTTAAATTTGATAAATTTAATATCCTTGATATTCTATTTTTTCAACCACCAGAAAAACGCTTTTTAAATTCTGCATATTTATATAAAATTTATTTAAATATCACTATAACGTGCTATTATATATGATGATAAGTATTTCTTACATGTTTATAATTCTTAGTACTAAACATTTCATATTTATAAAATATATTGAAACTTAAACTTATAATAAATAAATATTTTTTATATGTATGAATTGTAATTTGAATTATTAATAAATTTAAAATCTTAAAAGGGCTTTATCCACGGCAATTTTAGGAACGTTTCCTTTGGGTTATATATATGCACACCTATAGCCTTCAATTGAACTATAAGTTTTTCAGAATTTTATCTACATCAACCAACAGTCATAAATAAAAGTTTTGTTTTTTATTTTTTTTACTTACAGTGATTGTTTATAGGTATGAATCTTCTCAAGTTTTACATATTTCTTAAATGATTATAATATTTTTTCTACACTAAATATTGGATGCAAGTATTTTTAATTTTTTTTTTCTATAGTAAAACATGTTGATATGTAAAAACATACAAGTCTATCTTTTCTACTATCTCATGCTTGTTAAATGTTGGCAATTGTTATTTATTTTTTTCATGTAAAATTATATTACAATTAATGTAAAATAATAAATTATTTTTCTTAAAATTTGTCATCTACATCAATAATAATGATGAGATATTCAATTAAAAAAATACAATTTTTGTAATACTTAATAAAATAAAAAATTTAATTAAAAGTAATTAAACTTACTAACAATTTTAATATTAGCCAAACCTAAATTAAAAGGTTTATTTTTATGTTGTGTGGAGGTAAAACTTCTGCTCGTGATCCGATTCCCTGTTTGTTCTTAATAATTTGTGATGCCTTTTTTATTGCATCTACCGTAAGTTTTTGCTTAACTAATATTCTTTAGTTTGTTTTATATCCATTGTCACTAAAACACATGAATGGAAGAAAATAAGATAATATAATACTACATGGAAAAAAAGGGTTTCCAAACGAGTGCTTCTTTTGCATTCACGTAACATATAACAGACATGCAACTATATTATACTTCCATCTCAGTGGTTTATAAGGATCATGGTACCCATATCTTATTCTTCTTTTACTATTATGGTTACCAGAACTTGCATACTTTTTTTTTTCAACATTGATTTTCATCATAAGTTCAAGGGTAGTATCCACCGTGGCCACCACCTTCGCCGCCACCAGCACCACCTCCATAACCCCCTCCATGTGCGCCTCCACCACCATAACCACCACCACCACCCCCACCAGAGCCACCGCCTCCGCCGCCAGCTGCTCCACCTCCATATCCTCCACCTGATCCTCCACCACTACCATATCCACCTCCAGAAGCTCCGCCAGG
>Ga0214544_1011470_pt1 | contig 12214 bp, 9 predicted proteins | sample CNSS3metaG_FD_160074 | JGI IMG/M metagenome (GOLD analysis project Ga0214544, IMG submission 160074) | Root nodule microbial communities from cowpea collected in UCLA plant growth center, Los Angeles, California, USA - CNSS3 | ecosystem: Host-associated > Plants > Roots > Nodule | place: USA...
AAAAATATTTAATAAAAAATGTGAATTTTAATATAAAAATTAAATTTGGTTTTAATTTGGAGAGGGACCAAATTGGTTAATGTTAACAAAAATTGGGACCTAATTGAACAAAAATAACAAATATAGGAACCAAATTGAATTTAGAATATTAACTTTGACACGTGGCACGCTACTGGGTTGACACGTGGACATTAAAAAAAATTCAAAAAAAAAAATTTTAAATTCAAGAAAACATGAAGTGACACGTGGCACACTCTTGGGTTGACACGCGTACATTTAAAAAAAATTTAAAAATTTTTGAAAAAGATTCAAAAAAAATTCAAAGAAATAAAAATAAAAATAAAAAAAATTCAAAAAAACCACGAAGTGACACGTGGCAGTCACTGCTCATGGCCGTTAATGATTTAAACAGCGTTAGCAAAAAAGGACCCAATTGAACAAAATTGACGAAAATTGGGACCAAAAAGGTATTTTAACCTAAACTAAATACTAAAATACTGAAAATAATACTTCATTTAAAATTACAGTTCAGTTATGTAAAAGTTAACATCTCTTATTAAATGTGAACATCGTTAAGTTAATATTTGTTATTTTGACATTATTTTAAATATGGTTAAATATGTTTTTGGTTCTTTAACTTTGAGTAAAAATTGGAATTAGTCCATTTTTGAAACTTTTGACCAATTTAATCATTCATTTTTAGAAATACATGAATTTAGTCTTTTTAATCAAATGTTGTTCAGTTTATTTGACGTTTCAAACACGTTTATCAACTAACATTAAAGTGAATGTGTCAAACAGTGTAAACAACTCAAATGTTTTCATGAAACGCGTTTGAATGTCAAATAAACTAAACAAAATTTGTTTAAAATGACTAAATCCACATATTTCTAATGTTGGAGGACTAAATTGAGCCAGATTTCAAATAAGAACTAATTTTAATTTTTACTAAAAGTTGATGGACCAAAATGATATTTAACCTTTTAAAATATAATATCTATTTTTATTTTCTTGATTTACTTCTAATTGTTATGAAAAGCAAAATTCAGTTGTCTGAAAAATAATCCCTTTGCATGGGTCAAAATAGTAGTATTGCAGCAAAGGGGATTATAATGCTATTGTGAAACCACCCACTAAATCGTGAAGTCAATCGTTAACGATGAATGAGAGCCAAAACTAACTCACAAAGGGTGAGGGAAAACATAATTGCCCAACAAAAACATACATCAGAAGGAGGAAAGATACCCAAATTGAAACTGCACCGATGTGGTTAACTAGGAGTAGAGATGTCAAAATGAGTTTCAATCCATGGGCCAACCCGGCTCACCACGGGTTCGACCCGGGTTGGGTTGAGAAAAATTCAGTATTTTTAAAAGTGGGTTGAACTCAACTTGACTCACTTAACCCACAGGTTAAACGGGTTCGAGCTGGGTTGACCCACTTAACCCACCAACATTTTTTTACTATTTTTAAATAATTATTTACTACTCCTAATTATATAGGTTCACAATTTCATATTTTTAAATGCTAGAATGTTGTTCAATAATATTTGGATTGTTTGAATGTTTAATTAATTTGATTTTCAAGTTATATACGTTGATACTTTAATCTTTATAATGTTTTATAATATTTTTTTTCTAATTAGCATGACAAAAATGTGTAATTTTTTAATTTATATTTTGTTGAATAGTATGACAAAAAATGTGTAATATTAACCATGTTTTCTTAAACTATATGGACACTTTCTTGGAAACAATTCATCATATATTGGTGGTCATGATGAAAACATTGGTTCTTGATTTTACTGTGATTATCATCTCATGGATTGCTTAAAAAATTATTTAAATATTTGAATACTTAAAAATAAATACATAAATAATTATTTTTATGTGGGTTGGTGGGCCAACCCATTTAACCCACCAACCCGTGGTGGTTGAGCTGAGTTGCAAATTTTCTAGTTCACCATAAAGTTTGTCTGGTTAGGTTCACTCATTTTCAACCCGGCTCGTGGTGAGCCAACCCGTGTGAGCCAGGTTGTCTCACTTTGATATGTCTAACTAGGAGATGAACGTCTCAACAAGTAAGAAAAGTGAAAATGAAAGTGATCGATGTAACACCATGTTGAGGGCATTATAAATTGGCTCAGGTAAAATTCATGAATTTGATAAAAACTTTTATTTGACTACTCTGATTCACGATTTAAGAAGAACTAAAACTAATTCACCATTTAAGAACAACTGAAACTAAAATTATCATTTATTTGTTCAAATAACTTAAGAGTAAGATCCAAATATTTAGAATTTAATCAAAGTGTTCATTACTTTGAATAACATTTGTCTAAACCCAACTCAAATGCAAAACAACTTCTTTTTTCGAAGCATACCCAAAGCTCCTCATTATTATGTATCCGTATCAACATTTGCAACAATATCTATTCCCATATATATAGACATACATATATGATCATTGCAAGTGGAAATTACATCCACAAAATGTAAGGAAGAGCTAACATAAACATCAATCATCATAACAAAACATCATGATTAACATCAATAGTAATGTAACAACTCACCCAACCTTTCATAGCCTTGGTGTCTAACCACACCATCCAACTATCAACGATCATCTCGCACAATCATTCAATTTTACAAAGTCTATTATCTCAACATTAGTTCATAGCATATCATTATATATTAAAGTATATCATCATAATATATGAAAACCACTATTGATCTCAATGTTAGGGACTGATTTGTAACTCGCATATAGCTTACCAACCGCTTCACTTCCCCTGCTCTTATTGAGTCTTATAGTTGAAGCTCACAGGTGCCACTTCTCACCACTTTCTTGGAGAGCTTTTTCGGCCAGAGTTCACCTCACACGTAAGTGCCACCCCCATCACTCTCCTTAAGATTTACCTAGGTCAAAGGTCACCTTTGATATTACTACGCAGAGTTACCCTTCCCACTACTTCCATTGAGTCTTATTGTAGGACCCAGGAAAATTAAATAGTTATTTAATTAATTATTTAAATAGGACGGTAATGAGAACATTTAAAGTAATAAATGTGAAGAACTATGACGTGGAAAAGTGTTAACTCATGTGGTTGAGAGTACTTTATTGTGTGTGAGGACTTGGGTTCGAGTCCTATGTGTGTCACTTGGGTGTTATTTAAATTATGTGTTTTTGTGTGTTTATATATTGAATGCGTAGGGATGATGATAAATCCTTAAAGTTGTAGGAGTCATCATGAAACATGTGTTGGTTTAATGGTTTGGCATTGGTTGGTGTGTGCATGGATATGGGTTCAAACCTTGTTGAGAACTAACCTACTTTTCTTTTTGCCAAAATTCATTAACATGAATCTGAAGGGGTTTGAGAACCCTAGCAGTCAATGAATAGGTAATTCAGAGGGCTGGACGCAGCATGTGAGGGGGCTTAATTAACCATTAAGCTTTATTTTATTTAAGTTTTCGTTTAATGGTAAAAAGGGGTAATTAGAGAGGTAGTGAGTAAAGAAAAGGAAGAGAATTAGCAAGAGGAGGAGTGTGCGCGTTGGGTGGAGAACAGCTGGTGTGTACGCATTGCAGAGAGGAATTGGAGAGGAAGAACGGTGTAACGGGTGCAAATCAAGAGAGGAAAAGGTTTTTACTTCAAAGCACACTCACCAATTCGAGTTTGGAGCGAGGATAAGAGGTAAGGGGAGTTGTTTCGTTGATATTTTAATACATGTACGTTGCACTGTATCATAACTCATTGAAACCGCATGCTCCCATCTTTTTTCTGCACTGTTCGATTGGGTTTCTGGGTTTTTCCCAGAAACCGCCTGGCGGTTTGATCCCTACCGCCAGGCGGCTCATCAGAGGTGGTCGAATGTTCTTGTTTTGGTTTGAATCGCCTGGCGGCGATGAGTTCCTGCCCGGCGGCGCGACCTTGGTTGCGTTCTGGTTGATGGTTTTTATGCTAATTTGGCTGAATATAGTGAACTGCGGAGTCGCAAATGATTTTATATAATTGTATGATCGATGATTGCCCTAGAATTATTGTTGGGGATGATTGTGATCATATTGGAATTTTGTATATGGGGTTGTTGTGATTGATTAGGGAGTAACAGGAATTTAGGAATGCGAAGATTATAATTTCGCTAAGATTGGGGGTTAAACAGAACGTAAATGTAAGTGTGGTGATTATAGGAGAAGAAGAAGAGTGAGATAGGGTCATGGGAAGTGCAGAAACGTATGCTGGAGGCCTGGTGCTGATATGCCGCCTGGCGGTTCCGTGCACTCCGCCAGGCGATGAGGTGTGGCAGTTCTGGTTGGGTGCTATGCTGGGAATTTCTGCGGGAGAAGGAGAACCTTGATAAGCGAAAATATTGTGTAGTGGAAGGGAGGAAATTATGGGTGAGAAGTTGGGAAGGAGAGGTAGCTTGTGAGGAGGCAAGGTCAAAGGAGAGTAGGTGAATATTGTTTGGGTGTAAGGTAATGAGTAAGAAGACGCCACTGGAACATTGTGTTGTTAGATAGAAACTGCATCGGACGCTGAAGGGTTAGTGGATATGGTGGATTAATGATAGTGAGGAGGAGTTAGTTGTGAAGAATGGTAGACAAGTTGGGACTACGAATTCTAGTGAGATGGGTAAAAGGAGTAGGAAACAGGGTGAATGATGGATGATACATGCACTGTTGATTTAGCATATGGGGTTTATGGATGAGTGTAATTGTGAAGAGGGGAGGTGTGAGAATGGGATCTGTCATTGGTGAATTAAGACTTAACATCATAAATTATGTATAAAGAAATCTCTCGTTGAAATGTGCGAATGATAGAGATGGACTATAGTGACGCCAAAATATATTGGGATTGGCAATAGATCAGGATTGAGTACTGAGACCCAAAAGAGAATTGGCCTTAGAGGGATTTGAATTGTAGAACCAACCAAATCGAGTGCCAAAATCAGCTGCAGAGTGTTTCTGGTATGGCGCCTGGCGGCCCACTGATAACCGCCAGGCGATAGACTTAGCGTGAGAGAATACTGCACCGTGGGGCGCCTGGCGGCACGATGTGCTCCGCCAGGCGGTGACGAGAAAACAGTGGGTCTGGGAGGACGCTGACGCCTGGCGGTGAGTGAATACCGCCAGGCGGTCTGGAACAGTTTCGCCTGGCGGCGTGTGGGCCGAGCCAGGCGGAAATGCTGTTGTTCTTTGCTTTCTGGTGTGTTGTTTTAACTGACAATGATGCTTTGCTTGGATCGGGAGATGCTGTGCCATGAGCGGGTAGGTTCATGGATGGTGTTTGACATGTGAGGATATGAACGGGAAGGTTCATATCCAGTTACTCTCACGTGGGGATACGAGCGAGGTAGGTTCGTATGTTCCGTGCTCACGTTGAGAGATGCCACGTGCGGGGAGGTACGGGGGCTGGTGGATCACATGTGTTGGACTACGGGCGGACAGGTCCGTAGAGTAGGACTACGAGCGGGGAGGTTCGTAGAGCAGGACTACGAGCGGGGAGGTTCGTAGGGGCAGGACCACGAGCGGGCAGGTTCGTGTGAGCATCAGGTTCCCGAGTCCAAGGCTAACAAATTGTATGATTTGAAGACTGATAAGTCTTGGGGTTAAGGTCTTGGCCAAGAATTATAGATAATGAATAAGATGGGTAAATGATCTATCTTTTGTTTTTATATGCTTGTTATTTTATTTTCTCAGCTCACCCTTTCTGTTTGTGTGTGGCGATGATCGTGTAATTCGTTACACGGGAGCAGATGTTGATACAGGTGGTGCTGAGGATATTCAGATGGCGGAGTGAGGGCTGGCATGGGATTAGAGCTAGAGTCTTGCTCATTTATATTTCATGTTTTAAATGGAAATTTTGGAAACTTGTAACATTTTATGGATTTAATTATGAGTTTTGGCGCACTATTTTAATGAATTTAAGTTTTTCCCGCGTTGGGATTGTTATCGAGATGACTATTAATGAATTTATTTCTTTTATTATTTATTTTTAAGTAATATTCCCTAGGGATGTTACACTTATGGACGAAAAACACTCCCCTTTGGATAATAACAGAGTTTCCCCTCTTTCATTGAGTCACCATCACACAAGCATACATTTACATGTCATCTCAATCATAACACAAAATGTACAATTTAAACTCATATAAAATATCACAAAAAACACTATTTAGATAATGTCCAATGCATCTAGCCTACTCCCTTTTGTATGAATACATCAAAATGAAAACACTCCATAAATTAAACCTTTAACCTTTTCACTTACATCCTCTCACTATTCTTACTTTTAATGATTATCATTACCTTAAACTATCCTCTAACCATTTCAAAATTTTTGATATCATACGATTAAAATATGAATTTATTCCATAGAATTCTTAATATATAACCTCACTAATTTTCTCAATTGAATCAATTATACTTAACTTATCTTGAGTTTAACCCATTTTCTTTCTTCCAGCCTCAAAGAGTCCATTCCATTACCACAATTAACATTAATCGATCATACTTCAAACTTAAATCCACTATCATTACACATTCCAGTCCTACAAATTACCACAATTTCATTTGTCACCTTATATTCATCCCATAAGACGTAATTATTCCTTTCTTAAATATTGATCAAACTTCTTAAACAATTTCTATCCATAAATAGTATATAATTTTCTTAACTTAATCATGTCATCTTTTACATTGAGAACTCGTCAATCCATTAGCAATTAGTCTAATAAACATTAATGATCAAATTTCTTAGACATTTTGTATCTTTCAGCTGAATAAAGTTGACATAATCACGCATGAGAAGTCATCAATCCTGATAGAGGACTTTCTCCTAAACTTCAAATGGTATGACTTTGAGGACAAATTCTTTTTAGCAAGGAGGGTATGATAGAGGACTATCTCCTAAACTTCAAGTGATACTAATTTGAGGACACATTCTCTTCAAGAAGAGGGTATGATAGAGGACAATCTCCTAAACATATATAGGAAGAACTTGAGGAAGAACATTTGCAATTCAAAGGATCTATAACAAAGTTGAAGATCAAAACATGTCTTCTTGAAGCTTATAATGTGCCATGAAGGAGGAAACTTAAAGAATATGAAGATCATGAGCACATTTGAAAAATAGTTTTTAGAAAAATTAATTTATGTTTGTATGCTTTTGGACTTTGGGATTTCTTCTAGAAATTAGTTTATGTTTTTGGGCTTTTTGCCTTCTTTTAGAGTTTCTAGGTTTTCTTATTGTCGCAACCGAAATCGCGACGGGACGACGAACCAAAAAAATAAAATTTGCAAAAAATAGAGTTTGGAGTCGCCACCATAGTTATTGTAGGAAACTATGAAAAACCATAAAAAAGAGCAAGGTCTACGAAAAACCAGATTTTGGGTCCGGGAGTCAGTTACGCATGGGGAAGGTATTAGCACCCCACAACGTCCGTCCTAAGACGGTACCTTTAATTAAATGTGCAAAGGTTATGTGGTTTTTCAAAATATTTAATTTCCCCCAAAAATATTAATAAAAGAATGTACAAAAAACAACAAAACTATTTTTTTGATTTTGTGGGCCCGACGAGGATTAATCCTCGCTCCTACGTATCTCCATGTGAATGGAGAATCAGGGTTACGTAGTTCTTTATGAAAAATTATTTGGAAAACTATTTGAAAAATGATTTAATTTGTTATATAATTTTGAAAACCTTTTTATTTAAATTTTAGTATTATTTTAAAATTGGTGTCACGCGACGCGAGCAGCCGACTAGATACTTGAAATAAATTCTTTTTTCTAATCTTTTATTTTTTTTATTTTTTTAATCATTTATAAATTTTTAATATTTTTTTAAAGCTATTTTAAAGTAGTTGTGGATGTCATGGCGACGTGAGCAACCAAATAGATATAAAGGAGTAAACAAAGAAATCTATTTTTTATTTTTAGATCATTTGTATATATTTTTTAGAAAAAACAAAAGTCTAGAATGGGTGTAATGCAACACGAGCGGTCGGGCAGACACCAAAGAAATAGGAAAAAAATAATTTTTATGATTTAAACAAAATAATGAAAGTTAAAAAAAATTAAAAGAAAAAGAAACTAACAATGATGTACCTTATGCCTTTTCTTTTTTCTTGGCTCCTTTTATAATATTTTTGTGTTTTTTTTTGTCAAGAGAGATAAAGATGAGAGGTGTCTACGTGGGTGGTAATGAGAGGAAGAGAGAGGGTAGAGAATATTTTCTTTTTTTTTTCCTACCTCCTTCAATATTTATTAAGAGAGATCAGAAAGGAGGTGTGTATGTGGGAGTGGTGATGGGAAAGAATTAGAGAAGTGTAGAGAATTTTTTCTTCGGTCTTGATAGAGTGCGTATTTATACTCGCACCTTGCAATATCAATGCAATCTCAGCCTTAATTGTAATGAACAATATAAGGAAGAAATTGGTTATGATAGCAACACATTATGGGAATCAAATCATAGTAAATAGAGCACAAAATCAATCCCAAATTAGTAATATTAATTCTAACCATTAACAAATCAGAGCACAAAATCAATTCCAATTAGTAATATTGATTATAACCATTAACAAATCAGAGCACAAAATCAATCCCAATTAGTAATATGGATTATAACCATTTGAAGAAATATTTCTTCTAATTATTAGAATCATATCACTAATTTCTCTTCCAGGAACAAGGGTAGAAAGCTGGTTGAGTTGTTGGTTTCATGAGAAAGAGTGCGATAATTAATAACAAATTGGGCTCTTCCTCCTTTTTTTCTTCTTTTTTTTCTCTCTTTTTCTCTCTTTTTTTCTATTTTTTTTTTCTTTCTAAAATTAAAGTTTGAAAATATTTAAAGAAAATTTTGTTTCACCTTATTTTTTACTTTTGAAAATAAATTTATTTACCCGGACGAAATTGGGTGTTGAAAGATGCCCCTCTTTACTTAGATTTTACTAGATAATATAAAAATTTGAATTTTCATATTATCGTTGTCAACACCCAATTTCGTCCGACTAAATAAATAGTAGAATAAATAATAATAATTTGTTTTTTTCAAAAAAAGGTATAAAAAATAAAAAATAAAAAAAGAATAAATAAGTTTTCTCTTTGGTTTTTTGCTTTGTCTAAATAATAATAATAACAGGATAATAATAATAATAAATAAATAAATAAATAAATAAAAAGAAAAAAACTTTGTTTTAATATTGTATGTATTTTCTTTTGAGGCTTTGTTTCTATTTTAGCCCAAAATACTCTATACACCCACACCATTTTTCTTGCAACTAATGGTAGCCCAAAATTTAATTTTCGTACCCCCACTCTATGTTTTGTCGTTTCTGCTCCAGATTAAGAAGTTAGTCTAATAATTAGAAATAGAATATGTTCTAATATTTAAAATTATTTACTCTGATTTTGTGCTCTGATTTTTATGACACCTCCTTTTCCAGATGAGGAAAATATTAATATGTATGTTTCTCAAGAATATCGTTTTTGTAACTATAATTAATCTGTCCTGATCACGTTTGATGTTGTGCTCTGATTTTATGACACATTTTTTCCAGATAGAGAAAGTAGTAATATAATTCAAAACAATATCTCTTTTACTAATTAAAATTAATTTTGCTGATGACGTTTGATTTTGTGCTCTGTTTTTTATATGATTTGATTCTCATTTTGTAATAATTTTAAGACCAATTCTTGCTTTTTAAAACTTGTTGTAATTAAAGCAGACCTTTATTATGAGATTACATTAGATTTATAATGTTGTGTATATAAACTCATCAGAAAAAGAGGAAGAAATTAATTTTTTCTCTCTCAAAATTTTTAGAGCCCTCTCTCACTCTAAGCACACATTCTCTTTTAACCTCGCACATAAAAAAAACCCACTCACCATCAATCGCCACCCCCACGTGCTTCTTAGTGTTCCAACGCAACTATTGTAAGTCTGATCTCCCGTTCAAGTTCGCAAAATTAATTTTTTATTGTGTCATGCAGTTTTTCTCTAGATGTGTTTTTTATCTTGTTTGAATTTGATGTTTTCACTATTTCTTTTGATATAAAAAAAACATTAATGCCATGCTTTTTGGGGTTCATTAGTTTTATAATTAAGGTTTTGTTGATTGCTTTGGGTTGTGAACATTGTTGCATGAATAAGTGAGAGATATCATGTTTTGACATTGTATGAATATGTTGTGCCATATTTTTTCATGTTAAAGGTTGTAAAAATTTTTCATATTAAAATAATATGTTTAATCCTAAATGTTATTTCCTAATCTTTTATTTATTTATTTTCCTATTGTTTTCATAAATTGTGGATATAAAATAGTCAAATTTTGTTGGGTATCAATGTCTTATTTCGAAAGTTTTTTTAAAGGAAGTAATAACAAATAAATAATTTAAATACCCTTTTAACTTTTAAAATGTATAAGTGCTCATGTGACCGCTCCCGTCGACTTAGTACTTAATACCTTCGCTTTTCTATAAGATTACTAAAAAAATACAAAATTTTGAAATATTAAAAAAGAGTAATATCAACATCTTTGAACAAATTGTTTTCAAAAAGTTTTTTTCATAAAGAACTACGTGACCCTGATTCTCCATTATGAATGGAGATACGTAGGAGCAAGGAGTAATCCTTGTCGGGCCCAAAAAATAAAAAAATCTTTTTTGTTTCCTTTGTTTTTCTTGGTCATCTTTATTTATTTATTTATTTATTTTTATTATTGTTAATTTATTAATATATTAATTTATTAATTTTTTATTTTGTTTTATTTATTTATATTTTATTTATTTTTTAAAAAATAAATATTTAGAGGAGACCACATCAATTTGTTGTATTTTAATTAAAGTTACCGTCTTAGGATGAGCGTTGTAGGGTGCTAACACCTTTCCTACGCGTAATTAACTCTCGTACCCCCAATCTCTCTATTTTCGTAGACCCTGCTCTTTTTTATGGTTTTCCATAGTTTCCTATAATAACTATGGTGGCGACTCCAAACTCTTTTTTACAAATTTGTTGTTTTTTTGGTTCGTCACCCTATCGTGATTTCGGTTGTGACAATCGTAATAAAAGATAAGTAAAGATAAAAACACTAATTTCGTTCGGATTTCAAAAGAAGAAAAATTTGACCATTCCAGAGGAGATGGTCAGTATCTGAAAGAAAAGAACTAGGAGATCATTACCAAGTAGAGGGTCTCCATCCGACACACCAATTTTTTGTTTTTTGTTTACTTTTTGAAAGAACCAAATTAGGCCAATCTCGTGGAAAGGGTTTATTCAAAAGATTCGGTGACCATTACCAATTAGAGGGCCTCGATTTGAATTCTTTTTTTTATATTTTTTGAGAAAAGATTAGACCAATCCCGAGGAGAGGGTCTATATCCAAAAGATTCAGTGACCATTACCATGTAGAGGGTCACGATGTGACAAACCAAATTCTTTTTGTATTTTGACTTTTTGAAAAAAAAGATTAGACCAATCCTGAGGAGAGGGTCTATATCTAAAGGATTCAACGACCATTACCATGTAGAGGGTCCCAATCCGAAAAACCAAATTCTTTTTGTATTTTGACTTTTTGAAAAAAAGATTAGACCAATCCTTAGGAGAGGGTCTATATCTAAAGATTTGGTGACCATTACCACGTAGAGGGTTCCAGTCTGACAAAGAAATCAATGACCATTGCCGCGCAGAGGGTCTTGATGTAAAGAGATCGATGACCATTGCCTCGCAGAGGGCCTCGATGTGACATATGAAATCAATGACCATTGCCTCATAGAGGGTCTTGATGTAAGGAGATCGATGACCATTGCCTCGCAGAGGGCCTTGATGTGACATATGAAATCAATGACCATTGCCTCGTAGAGGGTCTTGATGTAAAGAGATCGTTGACCATTACCTCGCAGAGGGCCTCGATGTGACATAAGAAATCAATGACCATTGCCTTGCAGAGGGTTTTGATGTAAAGAGATCGATGACCATTACCTCGCAGAGGGCCTCGATGTGACACAAAAAATCAATGACCATTGCTTTACAGAAGGTCTTGATGTAAAGAGGTCGATGACCATTGCCTCGCAGAAGGTCTCGATGTAAAGTGTAACATCCCTGGCTACCCCTCCTCGGGCCCCAGAGGCTGTCAGGTTACTACAGCCCAATGCACCCCAACCCCTCACCCTTCTCCGTCCATTCATACTGGGTGGGTTGTTGCCAGTGGGAATC
>Ga0214544_1011473_pt1 | contig 12208 bp, 11 predicted proteins | sample CNSS3metaG_FD_160074 | JGI IMG/M metagenome (GOLD analysis project Ga0214544, IMG submission 160074) | Root nodule microbial communities from cowpea collected in UCLA plant growth center, Los Angeles, California, USA - CNSS3 | ecosystem: Host-associated > Plants > Roots > Nodule | place: USA...
AGTGAAGCAACTTTCTCAGTTAATAGAAACCAATAAAACATGCAATAGGCAACATATCAGATTGAAATGGTAGGGTTTGAGTCTGATTCAACAGAGAAATCGAGAGGTTTTCAAAAGGTACAGAACCACAAAAAAAATCTACAAAAAGAAAAAAATGAGTAAGAAATGAAAAATTAGGGTTTCAAATTAAAAGTGAAGAGATAAAAGTTATTACCAAAGAGCGATGGAGAGCATTTGACGCGACGTCAGAGAGATGGGCGCACAGAAGAACAAAAACAATCTACAGAAACAAAACAAACCAAAAAATGAGTTAGAAGACAAAAAAATTGGTGTTAACGAAGTTGGATTCACTGAGTCTAAGAACAAAAAATTAGGGTTTGAGGATCGCGTTTCAGGCGGCGTCAGAGAGCTGGCTAGGGTTTGATGAGGCAGAAAGGGGGAGAGCGCGATTCCAATGGAGAGCGTTTCATGCGGCACAAAAGTGGAGATGGTTTCAGTAAAGAGAATCGTGGACACAACAAAAATGTCGAATGAAGTTCAGAAAGAACAAAGGTGGATCGCGTTTGTGCAGGAAGAGCGTCTGAAGCAAGAAAACCATCTACACAAACAAAACAAACCAAAAAATTAGTTAGAAGCAAAAAAATTGATGTTAACCCTAAAACAGTACGAATCGAGAGAATCGTGGAGATGGTTGGACGCGGCAAAAAGGTCGAATGAAGTTGAGAAGGAAGGGAGGTCGATGGCGTAGAAGTGGAGAATGCGTAAAACAGGTTAGGGTTCGACAGAGGGAAAGTGAAGAGAGGTGGAGAACGTTATTTGGTGTCACGTTTGTGGAGGAAGAGCGAATCAGAGCGACTGAGGTGGAGGAGGAGGCAGAGAGCTGGAGGCGGAGGCAGAGAGCTGGAGGCGGAGGCAGAGGTGTGGCTAGGGTTTGAGGAAGGGGAGAAGTGGAGAGTGCGTAAAGGTTTGAGAGAGAAAGTGAAGAGAGAGAGGAAATGAAGGGTTTGATGAAGGAGAGAAGTGAAGAGTGCGTAAATAGAGAGAGAAAATGAAGAGAGAGAGGAAGTGAAGAGAGAGGATTAACGTGAGTGTGGTGAAAAGCGAGAAAGATGGCTGAGACGGGCTAAGAAGATGACACGTGTCCAAATTACCTTAAGAGATAAAGAAATAAAAAATTTTGAAATTGAAAAAATTCAGAGAAAATGACACGTGTAATTTTTTGCTTTTTGTGATTCTTTGAATTGTATTATAAATAGATATGTGTGAATCATATAATTTAAGATCTTGTTTTGGTGTTCTATGTTATGAGGTTATTTGTAAATTGTTATGTTTGTAGACCATGTTTTTACATGTAGTGTAACAGCTTGGTTATGAAACTATGTGGTTCTCCTCATATGTTTTCTCCCAATTTTATAAACCTTAGTTATGAAATTTATGAATTTTTAATTTATGAGGTTTTTACATATGGTGGGTATGAAGAATTTAATTTAATCATATTATGATTATGGAGTTATCACTACGCAATTGCTTGATTAGATGATAAAGTTGTTTCTTTTTTGTTGTATGCATAATCGGTTTCAAGTAGATTGGACTTTTCGTGCGCTAATGTTATAATGAAATTGTTAGTCTTATTTTATTTTTATTTTTTTGCACAAAAGAAAGAGATGAAACAAATATATGAATATTGTTTGACGTGCAAAGAGAGAATGAAAGTCTTATGTATGGTTATAACTTGTGCATGTACTATCGTATCTTTGTTTGGAAATATTAGGTGTATCAAAGTGGCCAAATTTGTATGTTTATTTAATTTCAAATTAAGCATAATTTATTAAAAAGGAAGACACTCTAAAAAATACCACAATTTATGCTTACTAAGAAAAGTTTCACAATGCGAAGTATTACAAAGTTTTCTCTCAACCCAACAAAGAACACTAATGAATACAATTAAGATGTGGAAGATGAATAGTTCAAGTATGTTCTTCAATCATCAACTTGATCTATAAAGCTTATGAATTTTTATCATTGCTTCTAATAAGATAGACTTGAATCTTGCAATGTATTTTTATAAGGATCCTTGATTTTTATCTTCCTTCTTCATTCTAAACTATTCTTGACATAATCTGATTTAATCTTCTCCAATGCTGGATATGTCAAAGGAAACATTTCAAATAGAATATGGAGATATAGGTTTAAACGTGATCATATAATACGTATACGTTGATCAATTCAATTAAGAATAATCTAGCCTTTAAAAAAATGGTACTTTGTTCTATCAACTGTTTATTATTACAACTTTGATTGAGTTTATTTAAAAATTTACTAAATTAAACAATATTATACAAATTAAAAATTATTGATATCTATAATAGTTTTTATTATTTAAAAAATTATATTTAATTTGTAAATTATAATTTAAATTGATTTCAAACATAAGTTACAAAGGTTTTAACTACTTATATTGTTAATTTGATACGGTCACTTTAGAAGAAAGTAAAATTCATACCAAGTCATCGAACAAGAACTTTCATTTGTTTCATAATTAATGTTTGTTTAAGAGGATTTGTAAAAGGAACATTATTTTCTAAAAGGGAAAAGAATTAACAAAAGTAACCACAAGAAAACAAATACAATAATAAGCTGAAGTAAAGTCAAGGAAGCTGAGGAACATGAATTTCTTTATTATAAGCTATACTCAAAGAGAAGCAAGGAAGGGATGGAGAATAATAAAACAGTGATACAAGGATTAATTCCATAATTCAAGGGATCCTATTGTTCTCAAACAAGGTAATGACTTACTAGAACTCACATTACAATTTTCCTTCGGAATCTAACGAGGGAAGTTTTCTTTTTCTCAAGCACTTTTTCCAAGTTATTTGATTCATCATCACATATAAGATAAGCAGTTGTATTCCTGACCACCAATCCATGACCGAAACTCACAAAAATCTCCACTTTGTCTCCAGACCCTAAATTTGATATTATGCCATGCCAATCTTCATCGTTAAAGGAAATTAATGTGCCATGCTTGTGTATATGGAATGTGCACTTCGTGTAATTGACAATTAAGACATCAGTAAATTTTGGTTCAACGATTTTAGAGTTTGAGAAATAAACAACACATAAAACAATTCCCTTCAACTCCCGATCTCGAGGCAGAGTGAAAGAAACAGAATGTCCTTCACTCATATAGGCTAACCAATAAGGATCATTGTCACATGCGAGAGAAACATCACTTAACTCACTCCTTTCCAATACCTATACCATATACAAGACAAAAAACTTAGTCATTTATCTAATGTTGTTATTCGAATTGTCAATATAATCATTATTTTTTAATTAAAAGTTACGAAGTGGACATTTATAATCAAATAAGGTAATACATAATAAAAAATATAATGGTAATTAATCTAATCTTGTGTTTGGATGAAGCATTTCAACAATGCTAAGAAATTAAAATGCATTGTATTTGAATAGCTTGCAATTAAATTTCTTTTATTTTCTAAATAAATTGAGCTCGCCTGACCTATTTGGGTAATCAGGCCTATATGGGACGTTAAGCCCGCTCGACCCATTTGTATTGTCAAGCAGCCTAGTATGTCTAGGTCGTGGGGTCTACTTGACTCGGGAGGGTTGTTTGGCCCGCCCGACCTTTTTTGGTCGTCAACCCTGTCCGATCTGTTTGTGTCGTTGAGCTCGTCTAACTCGTCTTGGTCGTCAGACCCATTCGGCCCGTCTTGGTTATTAGGCCCGCTTGACTCGTTTGGGTCATCGGGTTCATCTAACCCGTTTGTGTCGTTGGGCAGCCCAATATGTCTGTGTTGTTGGGCTCAGCCCGTCTTGGTCGTCGTGCTCATCTAACCCGTCTTGGTTGTTGGGCTTTATGACCAATCTTGGTTGTTGAGTTCATCTTGGTCTTTGGGCTCGTCCTGTCCGTCTTGGTCTTCGATCTAGTCCGGTCCATCTTGGTCGTCGAGCTCGTCCGACTTGTCTTGGTGGTCGGTCTCGTCTTGGTCATCGGGTCCGTCGAGCATGTTCAGTCCATCTTAGTCATCAAGCTCGCCCGACCTGTCTTGGTCGTCAGGCCTGTTCGAGCCGTTTGGGTCGTTGGGCTCACCCGACCCATTTGTGTCGTCATGCTAGCCCGATATGTGTGGGTCGTCTGGTCCGCCTTATCTGTGTGGGTCGTCGGGCTTGCTCGACCTGTTTGGGTCGTCGGTCCAACCCAGTCTGTTTTGGTCATTGGTCCCACCAAGCTCGTCTGGCTCATCGAGTCGTCGACTCAACTTGTCAGGCCCACTTATCGACTAGGCTAAAATACAACTCTACCAAAGTTGTCTAGACTGTGAGGTTGAGTGAAAAGAATTTCAAATTGTGCCTATTTTGAGAGTATTTGAATTTCTATTAATTTAGCTAATTGAAATACTTCAAAAAAATTCTTACATTTTAAATATTTTTTAATTTCTCTATCTAAACAAAGAATTTCATCATAAAAAAATCTAAATTATTCAAAAAATTTAATTGCTTCGTTAAAATATCTATCCAAACACACCATAAGCAAATCTGATTAATAGTTTTGTTGTGCATATAAAATCATCATTCGTTAGGAATTTGTAATGCATTTTTGTTATCGTCTCTTTTAGTTTATATTTCTATGATGATTGGGAATATAACAATCGGGAAGAAAGTAAAGTAAAGAAATAAAGTGGAATTAAATTTCTCTAGAGTGCAAGCATAATACTTGATTAGCTGAGTATAAAAATCAGATTTTTTTAGATGAAGTTGCGTGGCAATAGAAGTGAATGTGTTAAATTTTAGTATTGTAGTTTCTATTAGATATTAGGATTATTTTTGTATTCTCTTAGCTAACAGCTAAAATGATTATCAATGTAATAAACAATGGGAAAGGTAGAGAAGAACCTTAGATATGCTATCGCAGATAGCATTGAAGAATTCATTATATCTTCCAACACCAATCAAAGAAGACCTGAAGTGATGCTTTGAAACTCCTGATTGTGTAATATTTCCACCATACCCAACAAGAATAGTTTCTACTTCCTTAGATAGTTGAAACTCGGTGTCACATTGCACTAAAACACTTCGAAGATCCGAAAGGCTGGTAACCAATGGCGCAATATCATCCCAACTATTATCCTCCATGTCCACACAACTCGAATGAATATAAGATAGGGTATTCATTGTTGGCGACATCCAAGACCGAATGATTAAAGGATAAAGTTTGTGAGACAATCCATCAAATCGACATAGGGATATATATCCAATGCTTTTTGAGCTTACTATTGAAAAAGGCACTTGTTTCACAACTGTATTTTCAGCAATTAGAGTTATCAAAGATTTCATTTGCACTATGTCTTTTTCCATTAAGTCAATCCTCGAACAACCAGAGAGAATGAGAGTTTTTAAAGATTTCAGCTTATATATCTTTTTGGGAAGATTGCTCAGAATTGTACAGTTCATCAAATTTAGAACTATAAGATAACGGAGACAACCAATAGATTGATGTACTTTGCACAATCTCGGACAATATTTCAGAATAAGTTGTTCAAGACTTGGTAGTCTTGAAAAGTCAGGTGTTTCTTTCAAGTACATGGAGTGACTAAGATTAAGGACTTTTAGCGAATTCAAAACCTACACCAAGATAGTTTTTGTTTTTTGATAAATATTAGAGACGAAAAAAAAAATAGTAGCAAGTTACTATTTATTTTAATTAAGCTTTGTTTTAATGAACATAAAGAAAAAGTTGTCGTAATAAAAACCTGGGGTTGTTTCCAGACGAGCCGAAGAAGACTGTGTTTTAAATCAATCGCTATTGCATCATGCAGATAATAGTTGCTATGTAGGTATTCAGCAGAAAACCCATGGAAATTGATCCATCTCAATTTCTGAAAAAGGTACTCAGAATTTACAGCTAGTTGAACTTGACCTAGTTGTCGCAGTCTGGATTTGTCTCTTATCTCTAAAGGATAAGGTTCGAAGAAATCTCTTGCTGAAGTCAGTTTCACAGGCAATCGTTGCATGGCTTTTGTCCTCTGTGATGCAAAGAGTAAAGAAAAACAAATAATGTATTGCACATTAGAAAGCGGACACATTCAAAATAGCTTTCAAACAAGATATAAAGAATGTTCTTACTATATTCTCTGACAATACATATTCTGCATCCTCATCAAACCACAGTCGACTATTCTTTCCAGGTTCCTTTCTTGAAATTTCACGAATAATTCTTATTCCCATTTCTCGTAGCAAAGGATGCATTCCAAATTTGTTGTTTTTCTTAACTTTTATCAGGCTACGCTCTATGAGAACTCTTATTCCACTATCAGCATATATTCCACAACCATGTAGGATTTTAGTAACATAAGCTTTGTCTTTACCAACAAAGAAACAACAAGCATCGAGGAACAAATCTTTTTCCGTCTGATTACGTAAACCGTCGAAGCTTATTTTCAGTTTCTGATAAAGTTCACGCTGGGGAATTTTCACTAATTTAAACAATACACTATTCCATTCTTCTTTGGTCGTTTCAAATAAACAACTTCCAATGACTTCAAGAGCTAGAGGTAGTCCTCCGCAATAAGCAACTACTCCCTTTGCAACGTCTCTGAATTCTTCTTTCGGTTTTGCTTCTCTAAATGCGTGCCAACTAAGAAGCTCAAGGGATTCCTTTGCGTTTAATAGATCCATTCGAATAACAGAATCAACCTGACGTATCTTTAGTAGGTGTTCATCTCTTGTTGTAATTATTATTACAGTTCCTTTACCGAGACATGCACGACTTTCCCATAGGTCCAATAATGGACCATACTCATTCATATCGTCAAGGACAACAAGAACCCTTTTCCGAAAAAGCCTTTCCCGAATCATATTCATTCCCATCTCAACACTATGTATCTCCACCTTTGTTTTTAGAACATCTGAAAGTAGTTGTCCTTGCAAATGAACATACCCTCTCCTTCGACTAACTTGTGCAATATCTTCAATGAAACTTTTCTGCTTGAATGTACCATGAATTTGATGGTAGATGGCTTTAGCAAAGGTGGTTTTACCAGATCCTTCCATTCCACATATCGCTATCGTACAAATTTCCGTTGATTTGTCTTTGATAGTTTGAATGGCATCTTCCACTCGAGATTGTAATTCAACTGGAAATTTAGTAGCAGACAAGACTGGTAAATTAAGAATGGTCTTTACAATTTTGTCTACCAGTTCAGCATCACTCCTTCAAGTTCAATAGCAATTAATGGACAGGTCATGTACTAACAAAATTAATCACAAGTTTAAAATCTGGTTGAGTGAGTAATTTACCTGTAATTGCTCTCATCCCATCCAAAGAAATTTGCTGCTTTGGTGAGTGCGTTGCTCCACCTAGAAATGGCTTGCTCCAGTTGTTGTCCTGAAAATGTTTGATGTGCAGTTGCTTTGAAGGCTTTTCCAAAATCACCCTTCTGAAGACGTACATCAGATGGCTCAATTTCGTAATATACAGGTAGAACATGTCGGGAATAAGTTTCGTGCCATTTAATGATTTGTTGAAGCTGATGAAGACACCAAGCAGATTGAGAATAGGTTTTGGTGAAAACAACAATTCCTACCCGACATAGATGGAGAATAGGTTGTTGGATGTCAATTGGCTGCACTGAATTCTGGTGGTGAAGGAAAGTGACGAGTCCAACAGAAGAAAGAGCAGAATCGAGATGAGAAACAAACTTCCTACGGATATCTTCTCCAGTAAAATTGATGAGCACATCGTACTTTCGTTGGAGTTTGGATGATGAAGACGCGAATTCCATGGAAGGTCAGATATAGATGACATGTGCAGACACAAAACCATTCGAAGTAGTAAACAGTTATTTACAATGAGAGCAAAACAATTACTCAGCATTTTATACTAAATATCATATGCACCTTGCACCACTTGTAACAGTTAATTTTTTCCCCTTACTATATCTATTTGTACTTTTATGCATGTCATATAGTTTCTTACTTTTTAAACTGATGGTAACATCAAACTGATGTGATTGGATTCAAAATCAAAATTGTCATATTTACATACTAAAAACTATATGGAGGATTAAAAAATATGAATATACTATTCATTCCACCTCACCTCCATTTTTTTTCTTAAACTTTCTGATTGGTACTGACTATGACGAGAGAAAAATCTTGTATGGAATTTGGGAGATTATATGAGAATAAAGATGCAAATGATAATTAAAAAACTTACGAAACGATAGCATTTTAATTGGAATATCCTAACTACCTGAGAAGCAAATTAATGAAAAAGACATCTAATATAAAAGACTCTAGAATTAATGTATTAGGACAAAACTTAAACACATTATTGGTATTGAGTATCAATCAAAACTTGAATTCTCCGTATATATTACATGTTTAACATTGAATAGAATATATTATAAAGAATACCAAAGATTATCGAGATAAACTTCGATGTAAATAATGAACATAATATAAATAAATATTGTTGATAAGAAATAAATGAATAAGAAAGTTAGGATTTTATATTTTAATTCTTTTATTATCATCTTCCATATCCACATCCTTTCTATTAAACTAAGAAATTTAGTTTCCTTCCTCTAAATCTTTATCTATTATCTCTACAAAACGCAAGTCAAGTTTACAATAAGTTTTCTATTAAATTAAGTCACTACAAGAAAAAGGGTAAATGGTGACCAATTTTAATGACTAAAATTATTAGTCACTATTAATTACTTAATTAGTGACCAATTTTTTTTTTTTTTAAATTAGTGACCAATTTAATGACACGATTCTTAGTCACAAAAAATCAATAACTAAAACAGTCACAATTATTAAAAAATTAATAGATAGTGACCAAATTTTAATGACAAAAAATATTAGTTACTGTCAGTGATTAAATTAGTGACCAAATATATTTATTTATTTAATGACTATATTGGTGACTGAATTATCAGTAACAAAAAATCAATAATTAAATTGGTCACTATTATTAATAAATGGTGACCAAATTTAATGACTAACAAATATAGTCATTATTAATAACTAAATTGGTGACCAATTATTTTTTCCAATACTTAACAACTGATTTAGTGACAAAAAATCTTTAGTTATTCAAATAGGTCACTAATTTAGTCATTATTAATACTCACTAAATTAGTAACTAGTTTTAGTCATTAAATTAGTCTTTAATTTATTTATATTTTTTGTAATTAATAATAATAAAAATATTATTTATTATTTAGACACACTAGACTATTTTTAGAAATGTATAAACTTAAAAATAATCTTAATTTCTTTATAAAACTTGATTATAAGGTTTGAAGCTTTTATAGTATATTATTTTGTTAATAAAATAGTTAAATTACGAAAATTAGTTTTAAAAAATATAGAATTCTCCGGATTCAATCACCAAAATAATAACTAATTTTAGTTATTAAATTAACATCTAGTTTATTTATATTATCGGTGACGATAATCAAAAAATGTATTTCTTGATTTAAAGGCAGTGTAGTTATTTAAATAGTGTATAAACGAAAAAAAAGAAAAAACATTCTAAGTTACATTAAAATTAAAAATAAACAATGTCGTTTTGTGTTTTGCCTCCTTCGTCAGCCTTTATGTTTTTGTCTCCTCGTTTGGTTTCTGAATAAACGTCGTTCCGTCCTTCATCTGCTTCGTTTGCGAGCGCTTGCCATATTCTTGTGCCTGTCAACAACATCTCAACATCTCTTCTTCCTTTGCCAACACTTGCATCTCCTTATCTCAACAACATCTCAACATCTCCTCTGTGCATCGCTATCAATGACGTTCCTCTCAACATCTCTCGATTTTCATTGTGCCTTCAGGTGCGTCTTCGTCTTCGTCTGCATCAATACTCAAGTGCAATTCTTGTTTGGCAAATTAGGTTTATTCTCTCATGAATATAATTTAGGGTTTTGTCTTGTTTTGGTTAATTTATTTGAATTTATGGTCAATTTGTTTGAATTAGGTTAATTGTTGCACGAGTCGGGCTCGAATTTAGGATTATTACTAAAATGAGTGTGGTCTTATTGTATGTTTATGAATTTATTACTAAGTTTATTGCAATAGGAAAGGTCGCTTACTTCTTGGTGATGAAGTTAATGCCTTAAAATGTTAAAGTAAGTTAGCTTACTTATACTTACAAAGTTGATTTACTTAAAAGAGTATTTTAGCTTGTTTTTTACTCTAATTTAGGCTAGAAAACCTAGACCATTTTTCAGAGTGGATACTGTTGATTATAGATTGAATATGATTGTACAAGTATGCTTCCAAATATTACGTACATATATACAACATATTTCTTGCTATAGCTGACATGTGACAACATTAATCACTTGTGCAAAATTGTTATTTTCCAAGATATTTTCGTTTACTGAAATAATTATGAGAATCAATAACTAGTCTTTCAATTTCCCTGAACAACTTTTAAATGATTATTATGAATGTGTAAGTCTGAATCTACTCGTATACTCACACACACAAGTGCCAGCGTTGTTTAGTTATCTCTCCTCCCCAAAACCACCACAAACACATAAGATTTGCAAAAACACTGCTATTTATTATTAATAAATTATTCAAAAAATACATGTAAAATATCATCATATTCTATAGTATGAAAATGTTTGTGAATCTAACTTAACAAAACCTACCATAACTATGGGAATTAGGTTTGATTTGAACTAACAAAGTTATGCATGTCTTGCTCTAAACTTCCCATTTAATGTTCATTTCGGGTTATTATGAAATTGAGTGGAGGTGGTAAGCAAAGTACAGATCCTGTCAACAACTTATTCTCTTCCTCATCGTGCCTTTAACTATTTGTTCTTCAATCTTGTGGATGGAATTCTTAGGCACCGGTAGAAATAAAATCTGTTGAATTTTATACCTATGGCCCTAATAGGGGATATTAACTTAAATTTGGGAAGACAATCATATTAGTTTGTGTTATACTAAGACACCCTCATTTCTTTGATATACACAGCACTAGGGGGATAAGCTTTCCTCGTCTGAACTTCTATCTTGTCTTGCATGGTACCTATTGAGAACAGGTAATGATGCACTTGCGACTATCCCGAAGGATCTAGCTGAACTAACCACAGTTCTATCCTGCATCCTTCCCACTTCTTTACACACTTGATCCAAACTATTTAGAAAGTCTCTCACAATCATAAAAATTCTAAAAGGGTGCGCCTCTTCCTTTGTTGCATCACCATGAAAGTAGTCTGTAACTTCTTTCTCAAGGAACAAGGGCTTTCTCTCATCGGCCTTGATCCTAACAATTTCCTCTTCGACATCTTTCAGAAATAGCCCAGTTGAGTTAAAGAAATTTCCATACATATCAGGCTTTTTGCATTGCAAAACTAAGCTCACTTTATCTAGCCCACTTTCAAGCTTTAGTTGGTCTGATTATAGTCTGTGCCAATTTATGTCCATTAAATATCTGAGAAAGTAAGAGATAGTGTAAGTAGTTAGAAACTTTTTAATATTAGATTTGGTAATCTTGGTTATACTTTATAGAGGTGTTTTTACAATGAACATATTTTTTTTGCATCCATGGATGTTTGATTGGAAAAATTCACTTGAATCGTGAATCCCTTAATGTGGCAAAAGATTGTCTGGGTCTACTATGTTCAGTCGCATTGAAATACCAACTTCTTTAGATCCTTTGAATGGTGATATTCTAGAGAACTTGTTAATTTAGTATTTTTGAGATGCTGAGATTGGTTGCTCACTGTAAGATCTTAATCTGAGTGTATATTGAATATTAAATATTTTCACTTTCATCAGGTCTATATATTAGTGCACATGGGCTTTACTCATCTGAATGTGCCAGCAGGCCAGGTAATACTCTAAATTTATTGGATAGATTTAATAAAAAATGTAAAATATTTTATGCCTCTATCCTTTACTATTCTGGAGTTTACTGCTCTAAGTTGGGTATGTCTCATCTAGCTTAAATCAGTGTCGGGATTAAGTATACATATAAAATGCATTCTCATTTTTTGTCTTTACGTATATACTCGATCTTAATCATCTATCTCATTTGTCTACTCTCCATTTCTAATTTTTATATCATTTTTTTTAAATGAACTTTTCATTATTTGATAATTACATAATATCACAATCTAAAGTATCGAAAATGTAATTTATACACTTAAATACACATACTTATTAT
>Ga0214544_1011474_pt1 | contig 12208 bp, 5 predicted proteins | sample CNSS3metaG_FD_160074 | JGI IMG/M metagenome (GOLD analysis project Ga0214544, IMG submission 160074) | Root nodule microbial communities from cowpea collected in UCLA plant growth center, Los Angeles, California, USA - CNSS3 | ecosystem: Host-associated > Plants > Roots > Nodule | place: USA...
TCAATGCTTTCATTTGCTTTAGCAAAGAAAATAACAATATCAAGATGAGTAGCATCCATATGGCCATAATCAGAATCACCATCTTCATAAGCAAAGTGTGTTTCTATGTTCTTCTCGTTATTTGTAAAATGCTCTGGTGTACAATAAGTACAACTCAAATGACCTTTACCATCGTAATGATAATATATACCTTCATCTTTTTGTCAATATTTTCACATTTTCCTTTTTTTTTCACATTATCGTGCCACTTCTGGTGACAAAATGTGTCTTTGAAATTTTCTTTATAACCATGTCCAAAATCAAGATCATGATCGATCATGAAAATATAAATAAAATGTTGTTGCATTCACTTCTGGGAATGGAACAGACCCAATTTGGACAGGTTTCATAATTTTTTATCAAAAGCTCATTGCTTTGTTCAGCCATACAAAGGCATGAAATAAATTCATAATATTGATTGCTGCATTCACTTTTGGGAATGGAGCAGATTAGGCGGATCTGATGATTTTTCATCAAAAGCTTTATTGCTTTGTCCAGCCAGCCATACATAGGCATGAAATAAATTCACAATATTTGTGAAATCTCTTTTCACAACATTTTTGTTATGAGCAAATTAGTTGCTTAGATGCTTTATTTCTTTATTTAATGGTATCCCAATATCCATTGCATCTAAATATATCTCAAAATTTAAAATCCAATATTAGGAATTATTCCTTGTAATATCAAAGGTCACAAATCCAAATTTTGCAACGTTTCGCGTGTTTAGAATTAACACATAAAATAATAATATTAATAATAATAATCATCATCATCAAAATAATCATAATAATCACCGTCATAATAAAAATAAAAATAATAAGATGGAGATGAAAATTGATAAAGTTAAACAATTCTTATCGCAAGAGGAAGAATATAAGTTAAAATTATAATTTGAGAAAGGATTAGAAAGAGCCTGGATTGAGACACACAGAGCATTGTCGTTATAGAGAAAAAGCTTCCACTAGTCCTCAATTGGTTGAAGCATCGTGCTGATAACGTGTTATGAAATAAAGCGAATAACATAGAGAATGATGACAAATAATAGAGAAGAGAAGAAACAAGAGAGAATAGAGAATGATAGAATAGGGAGCAACTCATCTGTGTCTTATTATTGATAGGAAGAGTCCTATTTATAGATACAATATGTAATCCATAAAGGAAACAAATCAACTTAGTTAATACAAATATCTACCATAAAGAGTAATGAATCATATGAGTAAATGTATCAAATCAATGGACAATCATTAATTCATAACATATATAACCATAATTAGTGTTTGGATCAACAAGTCTCCTTTCTCCGATTGATTATTGAAAAACAAACAAATAAAAAATCACTAACAATTTATATTGTAGTTTATTTTTGAATGAAATATTAAATAAATTACTAACTTCATCAATGTCCATCTTGTCTAAAGTTTCATGTTGTCCAATTTTAATCTAGAAGAGCCTGAAAACATAAGAAGTTCATTAAAAATTTCTAACAATCACTTAATTAAAATATCTAAGTACAAGTATTAATTTCATTCCCTTCCATGTTGGTCCATAACCAGTATTGGAAACACATCAATGCCTCTACAATATCTAGAAGTAATATACTCTGTTGTGGGGTAAGAATCTGATCACCATTATTGAATGAAGACTCATAATGTTTTTTACTAATATATATATATATATATATATATATATATATATATATATATATATATATATATATATATATACATATAAGGGTATTTTTCTGAATTAAAGTTTAGCGGGTACGGGTATCCACGGGTACGGATACTATGATACCCGTACCCGCCCCGTTAACATGCGGGTATCAAAAATACCCATACCCGCGGGTAGCGGGTATCCATTTTTAATATTTGTTTCTTATCCGTTGCGAGTTTTATCCACGGATACCCGCGGGTACGGATTTTTTTGACATCCCTAATTGAAATAAGTTATATAAATTTTGACGTCAGGGACTATCCAATCCTATTCGACTAGTTTCCTAAATAAGGTAAGTTCATCTATTTGTCCTTCTTTTGGTCTTTTAAAAAATATGTTGCATGTGGAATGCTTTAGGCTTGCATGTGGGTTTTTTTGGCTATGCATGTGGTGTTTAAGAGCTCAAGATGAATCTCTACTCAGTTAGGATTGTTAGGATATAGTCAAACCGATGATGAGTTGTTTGTATGCGGATATTGCTTCCTGTATGAGATGAGCTCTATAAAGGCAATGAAGTTTTTGTGTTGGTGGCTTGTAATCTAGGTAAGGGAAGCTAGTAATGTTTTTATACATGTTTATGCTTGCTTTGATCTGCATGTTGATTTTTGGTGAAAATTTCTAATGGTTGGTTTGTAATTTTTGATTAATTTAGCTTAAACCTTTGATAAACTTGAGTAAATTAGTACTTGGAAATTGTTTGTATAAAACAATGTATGTGCTAAGCTAAATTGATGTCTAATTTATGGAATATTTGATTATAAGTATATGAGTTTGGACCAATTGGCTCATAATTGTCCATTTTCAAACTAATTTGTGCCAAACATGGTTTGTAAAAGGGATAAAAAAACCAATTGGAGCAAATTGACATACCAATATCGTTTTTGGTTTATGTAGACTCATTGGATGAGCCAAGACTCCCATTGAGTGAGAGTAAAAAATAAAATCACAAAGCTTCAAACATTTCCACTCACTAGGCAAGTTAGAGCTCATTGGGCGAGCTTCGTAAAACTAGCTCCCATGGGGCATGGTTGTTAAGCAAGTAGAATGGTCGTTGAGCGAAAACGATGTTTGGAAATTATAGAGAGGTAAGGGGGTTTTGGTTACTAAGTGGGCCTAGCCTTGCTAGGCAAATTTAGGGGAATTTAGCTCCAATTCTTAAGTCATTGGGTGAGTTAAGGCTTCGTTGGGCAATTATACCTCTAGAGGTGTTTCGTTAAGCCAGAACACAATTCGTTGAATGAGTCTAAGTTGAAGGATTAACCTATCTCAGATTCGTTGAGCAAATTGTATGGTGGTTGGGCGGGAAATCATGGTTTTTAGGAAAATGATTGTTTTGCAATATGAAAAGAAGGTAAAAGTGAGTAGAACGAGGGTCTTTTGTTCTATGAATATACTACATTGTTTTGTATAATGTGTGGATATGTTGTATGAATGAGAAAGGAAGAATGAGGTTCCAATGGTGATGGTGATGATTTCTTTAATGTAGTTTGAGATTTAATGAAAAAAACCTTTTGATATTGTGATGGAATGATACGGCTATTGTGTGAAATTGTATGAATACAATTATTTCTAAGGAGAAGTATCATATGGTATGATGTAGTAATGAATATACTAAATTGTTTTGTATAATGTGTGGATATGTTGTATGAATGAGAAAGGAAGAATGAGGTTCCATCGGTGATGGTGATGATTTCTTTAATGTAGTTTGAGATTTTATGACAAAAATATTTTGATATTGTGATGGAATGGTTCAACTATTGTGTGAAATTGTATGAATACAATTATTTATAAGGAGAAGTATCATGTGGTATAATGTAATACGTGCATTGAGTAGGGATCCAAGGTGTAAAGTCATTCTAACTCTACTAAACTCACAAACTCATATAGAGAACGAAGTTTAGGTTATGAGAATTGAAGGAGGCTCATGTTTTGCGAGATTTGTATGTATGAAATAATGTTGTGACTTAAAGGATAGAAGGAATTAACTCTGTCATGGAGACTTTAGATCGAGCGGAATCAAGGCTCGTTATTACAATGCACTATGAGGTTACATGACATGTGCAAGACTTCATGAGCATCCAACTCAATGCATGTGTATTCAGAAATTTGAATCTAAAATATATTTTGTCTTAATGAGTGTTATTGAGATTGAATTGTGTGATTATCGATATTTAAATGATTGTAATAGTGGGTGTTTGAGCCCATTAATCGTTAAAAAATTCACTATCTTACTTTATTGTATGTTGTTGTGATTTGCTTGCATGTTATCATTTTATGATACATTTGAGCATAACATAATGCAAGTGGGAGTGAGTCATTGATGGTGAGTAATTATGATTTAGGTATGTAATTTTGTATTGTTAGATCTTTCGACCTTTATGGATATTTTAAAAGTTTGAAACTATGTTTTTCTATAAATATATTTTATATACTTATATGTTTATTTATGTTCATTATCAATTGTATAATAATAATAATAATAATATAATTAGTAGCATGATTATGCTTATTAGTATTTTCGACTTAAATCATCTAAAATTTTTAAAATTTGAATATCATAGTAATAATATAGTAATAATATTAGCAGTATAAATTTATCAAATTATTTATATTTTATTATATTTAAAAAATCATACATTAATCAATATATATATATATATATATATATATAATTAAGATAATAAATTATTTTATATTAATGTAAAGTATTAAATGTATAATCACTATCACGTAATTCTTCTAAATAACAATGAGTTTTAGTACCATAGATGTGATTTAATAAGTGTAATAAGTGAAGGGGAGACAATGTTCCATTAAAGTAATTTTTATAATTGTTAATAACTTTTAGTTGAATCATACTTTTCTTTTTAAAGTTTATCATTGGATTTTAAGTTTATTTCTCACATATTTTATATATAATTATTTGTTATCTCATTAGATTAAATATATTTTCAAAAAAATATAAATATAAATAAAAATAATTCGATAATTTTATTATTGGTATTTGTACGTAGTAAGTCGAGAATACCTCGGCCCAGAAGGCCGATAACACTTCAGGCTAGGAGCACATCACGTGCCATGATCAAGAGGACCTTAGCATGCTTATGTAGGGACTATGACGATTATGAGTAACGTTGGTAAGGTAGTCGAGGACACCTTGGCACCACCAACATAAGCAAAGGTCGAGGAGATATCGGTCCCAAAATACAACCAGCACTCATTTACTACAATTTAAAATGAAGCGTCATTCTTAGTACGGATCCTTATTGGCAAATGAAAGAATAAACGAAGAATTAAGGTTAATAGAGATCAATTAAGATAATCCCAAAACCAGTTAACTTCGCAAACTCTAGGTTCATGAAGCTAGGCTTATCCAGATAGTATAAAAGACATTGTTCACGAGGTAAGAAAGCATATGATCATTATTATGTTTTTGTTACTCTGTTACTAACTTGGACGTCAAAATGACTTTGCAAACTCCCTCACTAAACTCATCTTACCACATCGGAACAAGACACTTCAAAGTCAAAAAGTGCGAATTGCCGAATATTTTAGTTAGATATTACACACGTGTTTCTGGAGTTTTTTGACTCAGACATAAATTTGTATTCTTCTGGATATATTTTTACTTGGTAGAAACAATATTTAATCTTTATAACAAAGTCAATACAAATAATTGAATGGTTAGGTCGACAATTTCACTCTATATAAAAAACTATTACTAATATAATATTTATTAAGAGTTAATTCAATCTATACCATATACTAACCTTTTTACTTTTATTTCTCTTTGAAAGAGAATGCAATGACAATCATTTTTCAGTAAAAAGATATCAAACAGTAGAAATATTTTTCTTCATTCTCCATTGCTTTACAAATTAGGCCAACTAAAAAAATAAAAATAAAAACATTAGAACATGTGCTTACAGCAATACATGCAAACTTTACCTATGTTGTCGACACATAATTAAGGTACAAAGATGCTTTATCTTTGTTGAACGAGATATGTGCCCATTTGTAGGGTCTGGTAGATCTCCATTTACATTCACCTAATGCCCTTTTTGCAATTTTGGATGAAGTATTTTGCTAAATTTTTTATCACAACTTAACGCAAACTGTCCTTCTCTGCAATCCGTTACGTTCTCGCAAATCCACACAATGGGTTAATTTGTAATATTCTCAAAGGTTTGTCTAATCTATCTTTATTAATTACAATAATTGTCTAACATTGTTTTATACCCATTTTTGTTAAATTCGTATCCAAGTCTAATCATAGATAAGGTTTCTTTCTGAAATTAATTCGAAACAAATTTTCAGCCTCACAATATATGGAAATAGAATAATGTATGCTGCACTTAAAAATACCATTGATCTGTATATTTAGAAGCTGAATCTAAGTAAATAAAAATTAACGTGGAACCGTCCAAACTATATGTACATGTAAAGTCTTATTTTAATTCATGGATACATATTCTTCTTCTTTTCCAGCTTTTCCAAGTGTTATTTTATTCATGAAGGATAAGTTTTGTTGCTTCTTTCTTGTTTTTATTGTAAGTAACATGTTTATTTGTTAAAGAATTACTATTAGCGAGGACGGTGAAGTATATTCGTTTATACAATCATTACAAAGTTGGATTCTTTCGCTTAAATTAACAGAAAAAGATAACGATATCCATATCAACAGAGAAAAATCACATTTGTTCGTATCTTTTATATGTTCAAAAACTGTTAACAATAAACCAGATATTCTCAATGTTCCTTCTACTTTATTAAAACCATTAACATGGTGACTTTAATATGTTAACCATTCATTTTCGGTAACACTGGCCCTAATAATTCCGAGAAGAATAGTGATAAAGGTATAACTTTATGCTATTATTGATTAATATTATACGCAGAAAATAGCACGGTATCCACTTTCTGTTCAGAAATCAATCATCTCCGTAGAAGCTTATTTCAAAACAAAGGCCAAAAAATTCTTCTTGTGCACAACACACTTTCATTTGTCTGTGTCTTATCAATAGGGTTGTTGAGAAGGTATCAATCTCAAGCTTAAGGGAATACCATGCAGAAAAAAGTGACATTCAAACCATGTCATGGAATTTTATGGTGCCAACTGAAGCCAGAAACTTTATCAAATGAAATATTATTCATCTTCCCTGATTAATCATATGGAGGATGGTAGCACCCCCCAACCATCACATGTGTGTTCATTCTATTCTAATACACAAACTAAGATAACTAAGTTCAATACATTTTTTAAAACTGAAAATGATCTTCCAAAATCGTGAAAGAAGAAAATTCAGGGTCTGAGATTTTCTCAGAGATGTGAAGACCTAAATTTGTGGCCTTAGGGCATGAAACATGCAAGACCCCTGCTAATCATTATAACATATCAAATACAAGACCTAATTTTCCGACATCTTAAAGTAAATGTCTCTATCCTTGTATGTACTAGACCTATTCACTTTTACTTTTACACAATTTCTCCAAAATATTGTTTGATTATGGTAACAAGAAAAAGGTCTTTGTAAGGGTAACATGTTTCGGTTACTCAAACTATCCTAAAGACAATACTTGAAAAAAAATGTGATATGTTGTTTTTAATCCCAACATCTTCAAAGAATCACATGGTTTTAGTATTTGATATTCACATAGCTTATATATCACTTTTTAGAAATGTTTAGACAAAAACATGTTAAAATTTTACATGAACTCAAATCAAATCTTGAGATATGGTGAAGGATAAAAAACATATCTTTCTCTATTTTAAGAAAGCCCTTGTTCAAACAAAAAGTTACAAAAGTAATACGAAACTAGCAATGAACACGTCCTATATATCAGATCCATATCATCCATCAACTACGATATGGTCTACAAAGGAATGGTGGTGATTATGTTTCAATACCTTGCAATTAACATCAAAGATTCATTGAAAAAAGATCAGATTCTTGAGCGATTTTGGATTTTTCCTCATCACAATGAACAAGAACTGGGATAAAACAAAACTGCATTTGAATGCAGCAACCTACTCACTGTTACACACAAAACCCAATCCCAATGCAATGGTGGAATGCAGATTAAGCAAGATGATGACAAGAAGCAAGCAAGGACAGTGCGCAATTGATTAGAATGTAATTTATTCTATGATCTGATTGCCATAATTTTTGTACAAAAAAAAACAAAAAGAGTAAGTTCTAATTGGGTAAGGTAAGGTAAGAAGCAGATCCATGAAGAAAGCATAAGCACCAACCAGTTTTCAGATCAGGTCCAATGCTATGACACAGGATCCAAATAACTTACAACAACACAGCCACAACCACCACCACACAAACCTCCATCCCTCCATGCCTATAATATTACTCTACAACACCACAACAATCTAACAACTCGTAAACATTAATTAATTAAAGGACATCGATGGAACAAGAAGATGAAGATGAGGAGGAGAAGGATTATACCGATCCGTCATCAGAGACAGAGCGCGGTGGCCGGGATGTCGTCGTCGGCACCTGGCGGCGGGAGGTTGAGATCGAAGGGGAGGGGTTGCCGGAACGAGGAGGTGAGGACGCAGTCCTCGTCCTCGACGACGGAGGAAGAAGAGTCGCAATCGCTGTGGCAATCGTCGAGAGGAGGAACAACAGGGTTAACGATGGGCTTGCGAGGGTGGAGAGTGGAGGAGGAAGGAACCCTAGGCCCGCTGAAGGACTCGACCGTGCTGCTCATGCCGCTGGTGGTGGGCCGGTTCACCTGGACAGGGTCGAACTTGGAGAACCCGTGGGCCTGGTAGAGCGGAATCTGCGAGTGCGAGTGATCCGTCTCGGGGTTCGGGAAAGGAAAATTGGTCTTGGCCTTGGGACCACGGAAGGATCGGGCCGCGGCGTCGTAGGCCCGTGCCGCATCCTCGGCTGAATCGAAGGTGCCGAGCCACACGCGCTGTTTTTTCCACGGATCTCTAATCTCCGCCGCGAATCGCCCCCAGGGACGCTTTCTGACGCCACGAAAGCGCGTCTCCTTGGTGGGAGGCTCCTGGTCCGGCGGGGGATGGACGGCGGCGACAGCAGCGGTGGCTCTCCCTCGTCGCATGTTTTACTGGAATGGTTTGGAAGAAGAAGATGGTTTCGATCTCGACGCAAGAGACCACCTTTTCCAAACCCCAATTCTTAATCTCGTTTCTTCTCCATTTCTTTTCCTTTCTCGTTTAGGTTTGGAGTCGCATGATGCGGTCTTGCCTCGTTTGCTCCAATAGATTCATTATAGTGACTTTAAATGTCCTTTTTGCCCTTTTGTCGTTGTGTGGTGGTGTTTGGGGGCTCTCTGCCCCTGATGTGATTATGGTGTTAGGCGTTTGCTTGTCGTAATTATTGTTGTTATTCGGACCAAAGCACAATGCCCAACCACCACAATTCTCAGCAACCGTTTTCCCAATTCTAATCACACCTTTTCACTTTTAACCACACTTCCCTAATACTACATGTTTCAAATCTTTTCATAAACCAAATATAATTTACCACAAATATTCACACATTTATTACATTTTTTGTTTGCTTAACTTGATCGATTGGAAAGTTAAATCTATGAATGGGAAACTAATAAAGTAAGTGTGGATAGATCCAATAGCATGGTTTTAATCATAGTGTGTCTCTTGTTCAGTAATTGAACTGTTAGGGATCTATTAGGTTCCTTAAATCACGATTTATAATCTAAAGTACGTATAAATATATGCTATAAAAAGTAAAAGTGTACGAAGTAATGCTTCATTTAGCTTGCATGAATTAATATAGCTTGTGTTATTTGGTTTGTTAAATAAGGTCGAGAGTGTAATCAACAGATAATCAATTTTAAAAAATTGATTGTGTTGAGCATAATCCATTTTATCCTTAGACATAATCCACTGTGCTTCTTTAAAAATAAAAATGTTAAAACACCTTTGATTTGTGTGAAGTAGTAGGAAAAGTATAAAATGTGTTTTAATAAATATAGTGTATAAAATAAATAATTTTTTTTATTATGATTATCACACATTTTACTCAATATATTTAAGGATTACATGAAGAGTTAGTTATAAAATAATTGTTTTTATAAGTTGTAACAGATGACAACGCCGTACATTAATGTGCAAGAAAGAGAGATAAAAAATTTGATAAATAAATAATTTCCAGGGTTATCATTATGTATTTGAATATTGAAATTATAATTAAAATATGTTTTAAACAATTATAGTCATGTAATACTATATACCAATTTTAGCAACAAGAAGATCCACACAAAGAAAACTCCCAAATAGCATTTATATATATATATATATATATATATATATATATATATATATAAAAAGAGTTTATGTATATGAATATGTACTTAGGTTACAGGAAAATTAGTATACAATGTACAAAAATTACATAATACAAAAGATAAAAATGATGTTTCATTTAAATAATCCTTGCATATGTCTATAAAAAGAATTCAAGTGGTAGTTATTAAAAAACTTAAAAATTAAGCATTTATAGAAAATGGAACATTTTTTTTTACTATTCAATTGTAATTTATTAGTACTTCAAGTCTTTCTGCTTTCTAGTATTTTATGTTTGAGTGTGACCAGAGCTTGCACATAAAAGATACAAGTCCAACCAATACTCTCTCATCATACACTAAGTATATTAAAAGCAAATCAAACCAATGCAATGTAAAGAAACTACATAATACAGAAGATAGATGATGTTTCATCCATAAAATTCCTACATATGTCCATCAAAAGATTCTAATAGGGAGCTATTAAAAAACTTAAAAACTGAGCATATACAAAAATTGAATCAGAAAATAGAACATTCTTTTTGTCTCTTCAATTGTTGTTTATTGGTATTTCAAATCTTTCTGCTTTCTTGTATTTATGTGTTCAGTGTGACTACAGTCTGCACATAAAAAATAAAATATCAACAACAACCAATACTCTTTCACCATACACTATGTATATTGAAACCAAATCAAACCAATGGAATGTAAAGAAAGTGTATAGTACAAAAGATAAAAATGATGTTTCATCCAAAAATTCCTGCATATGTCCATCAAAAGAACCCAATAGGGAGCTATTAAAAACTTAAAAACTGAGCATATACAGAAATTGAATCAAAAAATGAAACATTCTTTTTGTCTCTTCAATTGTTGTTTATTTGTACTTCAAATCTTCCTGCTTTCTTGTATTTTATGTGTTGAGTGTGACCACAATCAATCTGCACATAAAAAAAATCAACAACAACCAATACTCTTTCACCATACACTATGTATATTGAAAGCAAATCAAACCAATGGAATGTAAAGAAACTGCACAGTACAAAAGATAGATGATGTTTCATCCAAAAAATCCCTACATATGTCTATCAAAAAAACCCAATAGGGAGCTATTAAAAACCTTAAAAACTGAGCATATACAAAAATTGAATCAAAAAATGGAACATTCTTTTTGTCTCTTCAATTGTTGTTTATTGATACTTCAAATCTTCCTACTTTCTTGTACTTTATGTGTTAAGTATGACCAGTCTGTACATAAACAATACAAGACCAAGACCAACCAATACTCTTTCATCATACACTATGAATATTAAAAGCAAATCAAAATCAACCCAACCCTTCATTTCTGTATGCTTATAATGCATGTCATTGGACAAATGCACCTGTCAAAAAATGAGAAGTTAATATTTTTATATATTTGTTTCTAATCCATGCTTAAGCTATCAATTAAGCAGCTATGAATAATTCTTCTCATCAATTATGAAACATTTTTAAACATCACTTTATTTTTATGATCCCATATGTATCTTATTATTGTCATCCACATAGTTTTTTAGATAATGTTTCCATTATTATTCATCCCAGATATGTAGAATTGATGGAAGTGGTGTGTGATAACACTATTCACTTATTACATAAGTTTCAAACCACAGTAGACACTTTACAATTCAAAAACAAACGTCAGATAGTTTCATCTTGTTATTTGCAAAGCACACATATCTTATATAATACTACTCTTCCTCTATATTCAAGGTTATTCTTAGTTACAATTATGTTTTGGTCCATTCTCATATGAAGTGTTTTACATTAAGAATTATATTTGTTCTGCATATTAACTCAAAAAATTCATTTTACAATCTTTTGTATCCATAATTGAGTTTGTCTTCTCCCTTCCATATCAAATATTCTTGACCCTGTATTATTTTTAATAAATACCTTATTAAGTCACTTTCAATGATTCAACTTGAAATTACTCTCACTCTAACCATTCTCTCCTCCACTCTAATTTATATTCTCATTTACTATTATTCCAAATTTTTGTAACTAAAATTATTGTCATCTTAATATTTGAATACACGATTAATTTTTTTTTTTTTTTATACTTACATTAATTAGTCACTTTTCACTCATTTTCATTTGGTATCCTTATGTTCAAATAACCTTTTTT
>Ga0214544_1011479_pt1 | contig 12205 bp, 8 predicted proteins | sample CNSS3metaG_FD_160074 | JGI IMG/M metagenome (GOLD analysis project Ga0214544, IMG submission 160074) | Root nodule microbial communities from cowpea collected in UCLA plant growth center, Los Angeles, California, USA - CNSS3 | ecosystem: Host-associated > Plants > Roots > Nodule | place: USA...
TGTCACATAAACATTAAAAACATTAACATTCAACATTTAACATTCACTAGTAGACATAATGCCCATATTCTTTACATGACCAACATACAATTTGGGCGGTAACCCTTTTGTTAAAGGGTCAACAATCATAAGATATGTGCTAATATATTCTATTGACACTATACGTTTCTGAACTTCTTCTTTAACGGCAAAGTATTTCAACTCCATATGCTTAGCACCTTTGGAATACTTGTCGTTTTTAGAAAAGAAGACTGCTGCAGAATTATCACAATAAATTTTCAGTGGCTTGGAAATACTGTCGACTACTCCAAGTCCTGAAATAAAATTTTGCAACCAATTAGCTTGAACTGTGGCCTCAAAGCATGCCACAAATTTAGCTTCCATGGTGGATACAACAATGACAGACTGCTTCGCACTTTTCCATGAAATCGCTCCTCCGACTAAAAGATACACATAACCAAATGTAGACTTTCTTGTATCCACACAACTGGTAAAGTCTGAATCTGTATAACCTATCACCTCAAGGTGATCAAATTTTCTATAAGTAAGCATGTGATTCTTTGTTCCTTGTAGGTATCTTAAAACTTTCTTTGCAGCTTTCCAATGCTCCAGTCCTGGATTACTTTGGTCTTTACCAGGCATACCAATTGCAAAGCTAATATCTGGCCTTGTACATGTTTGAGCATACATCAAACTTCCAACAACAGATGCATAAGGGATATTTTCCATCTGTTTCCATTCCAAATCATTCTTTGGACATTGCATGAGACTGAACTTGTCTCCTTTCTGTATTGGAATGGGAGATGTTGAACATTTATTCATTCTGAATCTCTCTAAAACTTTATTAATATATGCATTCTGAGACAAACCTAACAGTCATTGTGATCTGTCATGAAATATTTCTATTCTTATCACATAGTATGCCTCATCCATATCTTTCATTTCAAAGTTATTAGAGAGAAATCTCTTAGTCTCACTTAATAGACCAAGATCATTAGTCGCAAGCAAGATATCATCAACATACAAAATCAGAAATATAAACTTACTCCCACTGACCTTTAGATATATACACCGATCAACAATGTTTTCCTTAAATCCAAAGGACACAATAGTATCATTAAACTTTAGATACCATTGTCGAGAAGCTTGCTTAAGTCCATATATCGATCTCTTAAGTTTACACACCATGTGTTCCTTTCCTTCTTCAGCGAACCCCACCGATTGGTCCATATAGACATCCTCTTCTAAATCCCCATTCAGAAAAGCAGTTTTAACATCCATTTGATGCAACTCAAGATCATAATGAGCTACTAATGCCATGATAATTCTAAAAGAATCTTTCTTATAAACAGGCGAAAATGTTTCCTTATAGTCAATGCCATCTTTATGAGTAAAACCTTTGGCAACAAGACGAGCCTTATAACGTTCAATATTGCCTTGAGAGTCAGGCTTAGTCTTAAAGACCCATTTACACCCAACTCTCTTGCATCCTTCTGGCAATTCCACAAGGTCCCATACGTTATTATGTACCACTGATTTAAGCTCATCTATCATGGAATCTAACCACTTATCAGAATTATCACCATTAATGGCTTCTGAAAAAGAAATTGGATCATTATCAATACTTAAGTCATTTTCTAACTCTTGTAGATTAACCACATAGTCATTCGAAATAGCAGACTTTCTATCTTTGTGAGATCTTCTTAATACTATTTCTTATGGTTGTTCTACTATTGGCTCATTGTTAACCTCGAAATCATTAATTTGTTGTTCTTCTTGATTGTTGTGAGTTTCTACAACATGTGGAACAACAACTCTTGATAAAGAAGTACTAGGTATAAGAACTTGTACTCTAACTTCCTTAATCTCCACATTTCATGAAGTTTCACTCCCATTGGTTTCACCATTCTCATTGAACCGAGCATTTCCAGTTTCAACGATTCTTGTACTATGGGTAGGACAATAAAACATATACCCTTTTGATTTTTCTAGATAACCAATGAAAAATCCACTGATTGTTCTTTCATCCAGTTTCTTTTCTTGCGAATTGTATATTCTTACTTCTGCTTGACAATGTAAGACCCGAGAAATTTAAATAATTAAATTAATAAGTATTTAATAAATGCGGGTAGTGGAAGCCTTTATGACACTTAATGTTAATTGTTGTAATGTGGAAAAGTATTAGCTCAAGTGGTTGAAAGTACTTTAACTGTGTGAGAGGACTTGGCTTTGAGTCTTATGTATGTCTTTGTGTGTTATTTTAATTTATGCATTATTTCGTTAGTATATTTGAATGCTAGATGTCATAATATAATCCTAAAATTTTAGGAATTATCACAAATGTGAATTGGTTGAATTGGTTGTGCAATTGACTTGGTAATTGATGGGTTGTGGGTTCAAACCTTGATGAGAACAACTTAATCTTTTTATTTTTGCTAATAATACTTGTGGTCTGAATGTGAAAGGGTGGGAAAGCCCTAGAGGTAATGGGCAGCCAAGGGATTTGGAAAAACAGTCCATAATGGCTCATGAAAGGTAATAATAGACATTAAAAAGCCAATTTTCGTTTTATTTCTTTTTACCACAATTAGGAGCCATATAAAAAGGGAGGGTTAGGCAATTAGAAGGGTTTTGGAAGTCTGAAAAATTAGAGTGAGAAAGGATCACGAATTTTGAGTGAGAAAGCGAATTGGGATTCAGAGCAAAGCAGTGGTGGTTGAGAGAGCAAAAAGGGAGGGTTCTAGCTATCACAAAGCCAAGGTTAGGCAACCTTTTGAAGCAAAGATTCACAAGTTAGGGGAGCTCCTTTTCTATGCAACTATATGTTTATTGAGATGAATTTCGTGTATAGTGTAATGTGCAGTAATTATGTACCTTTTGCCCTATGAATTGTTTGACAACATGCTGTGAATTGGGGTGTGGGGTTGTTTTGTTGTAATGTGATAAAACCCTTATGGGTTTGTATGGAAACTATGGAGTTATGTACTGATGATGTGTAAGGTTTGATTTTGTACTTTTGGGTGACTAATTGGTGTCCAAATCATGCACATAATGTTGTAACCTGAGATGATTTGTTTGGCATAGTAGAATGGGGTTTTGGGCATGTCGAGATAGGTTTTTGCGTGCATTACAAGGGGGATAAGTGCTATTCTCGCTCAAGCTATCTAGGCTCGCCTAGGCGAGAATAGCAGGAAAGAAATTTTGGGTTGTGTCTGCACATCTTGCTCAGGTGAGAGCAGCTCGCCTAGGCGAGGATTCGCGAAAAGGTGAGGTTGTGCTCGAGGGTCTCGCCCAGGCGAGGAAACCATGTTTTGAGCGACAAAGTCCCTCGCTCAGGCGAGAGGTACTCGCCTAAGCGAGAGATCGGGGTAGATGCATGTGTGTTCTGCTGTTTTGGCCACCTAGGCGAGAGAGGTTGTGTTGAGCGAAGAGAGGCCTCGCCCAGACGAGATGAGCTCACCTAAGCGAGACTTAGTACGTAATGTTGGTAGCACGCTCGCTCAGGCGAGGAAGCTTAGCTTGAACGAGACAGGTCTGGTCGCTTAAGTTAAGGCTTCTTGCCCAAGTGAGTCTAGTGCAGTTTGTGTGTACTGTTGTGCGCTTTGATGCGAATGTGGATCAGGAGATGTTGTGCCATGAGCGGGTAGGTTCATGGATGGAGGTTGACATGTGATGGTATGAGCGGGGAGGTTCATACTCTATTACTCTCCTATGAGGATACGAGCGAGGTAGGTTCGTATGTTCTGTACTCACAATTGAGAGATGCTGCGTGCGGGAGGTACGTAGCTGGAGGATCACATGTGTTGGACTACGGGCGGGTAGGTCCGTAGATTAGGACTACGAGCGGGGAGGTTCGTAGAGGCAGGACCACGAGCGGGCAGATTCGTGTGAGCATCATGAATCCTGAGTCCATGGTTAACTTTGTTGATTAAATTGGAAGTTAAAAGCCTTGATGGTATTAAAGATGTGATTAGGGTCTAACTTTGAGAATATAATTATGTGTAATTGTATTATTTAATTGTTATGTTTCTCATATTTTGCTGAGCTCACCCTTTCTGTTTGTGTGTGGCGATGATCATGTAACTCTTTACACGTTTGTAGTTGATGATACAGGTGATGCTGCTAACCCCTGAGACGGAGAGAGGGCTACTATGGGGATTATGATTTATGAAAATTCTAAGGGTTTTCATTGTCTTGTTAGATTTTGGAAATTGTAATAAAAGTTTTATTTAATTTCTTTAAATTTATGGTGCTTTTATTATTGTGATAAATTTTCCCGCGTTTTGGGAGTAGTGAAGTGCAACATTTGAACTCCTTTATTATTAATTATATATTGATTTATTTAAACCAAGTAATTTCCAGTAGGGATGTTACAGACAACCCCAAACATGTAGGTGTCTCAAATTGGGTTTCCTACTCGTCCACAATTCAAATACATGGAAGTCTTTAAAGCATACATCCACAATGATACAGGTAAACATGAATTACTTAACATACTCCTAACCATATCCAGTAAGGTTTGATTACGCCTTTCTGATACACCGTTTTGTTGTGGTGTGCCTGGCATTGTGTATTGAGCATAAATACCACGTCTCTCAAGGAACTTAGCGAACGGACTAGGATGTTGTCCACTTTCATCATATCTTCCATAATACTCACCATCTTTAGCAGACCTTATGATTTTCACCTTTCTGTCTAATTGTCTTTCCACTTCATTTATATAAACTTCCAAGGCATTCACTGATTGAGATTTCTCATGCAGTAGATAGACATGTCCATAACGTGAAAAATCATCAATAAAGGTGATGAAGTACTTCTCTTTACTGAAAGAATTTACTTCAAATGGACCACATATATCGGTGTGTATGATTTCAAGAAGCTAAGTGCTTCTCGTGGCTCCTTTCTTTGTGTGTTTTGTTTGTTTACCTTTAATACAATCCACACACACATTCAGATCAGTAAAATCCAAATCTGGAAGGATTTCATTCTTTATTAATCTTTGCATTCTTTCTTTGGAAATATGTCCTAAACGTTTATGCCACAAGTAAGCAGATCGTTCATCCACTAAACTATGTTTAGTGCCAACATTGTGATGCAAAGTCATAAGAGTTTCAACATATAAATTATCCAAATTCAATTTATATAAACCATCATAAAGTGTACCAGATCCAATCATAAAAGTACACTTAAACAAATTGAAACAACCATTCCCAAACTTAAAAGAATATCCAGCAATATCAAGCTTAGACAAAGAAATTGAATTCCTAGTGATATTAGGTACATAAAAAGTATCCATAAGGTCTAAGTGATATCCAGTGTCGAGGATTAGACGATAAGTCCCGACCGCTTCCACTGGAACTTTCTCTTTATTGCCCATGAAGACAAACTTCTCATTTGGGTTTATGGTTCGGGTTGTAAGAAATCCCTACATCACATTAGAAACATGAGTCGTACATCCAGAATCAATCCACCACATATTATGGGGAACTTCAGTTAAGTTTGATTCAAAACATACGTAAGCATTATGCTCACTTTTCTTTTCGAACCAAGCTCTACGCTTTATGCAGTCCTTCTGGAAATGTCCAGACTTCCCACAGAAATGACATTTGTCATTTTTCTTCTGGATTTTGGTTGAGGACTCGTCAATCTTCAGTGATCCTTTACCCTTTCCATGTTTCTTAGCAACTTTCTTTCCAATAGCTCATTGATTCTTCACATATTGAATAGAGTGGCTTCTTAAGTTCTTTAGTCGGGTCTCCTCCTGAACTAGCATATTGTGCAATTCATGCACATTCCACTTGTCTTTCATGGTGTTGTAGTTCATCTGGAACGGGCCATACTCAGAGGGTAATGAGTTTAAAATGAACTGCACGAGAAAACTTTCATCCACTACCATTCCTAGAGACGTAAGTCTTGCTGCGATATTTGTCATCTCGATCACATGCTCATGCATAGTACGCGAACCATCAAACTTCATTGTGGTCAACGTACTCATCATTGTTCCAGCGAGAGATTTATCAACAGTTTGGGAGCACTCTTCCACAAATTTCATAAATTCTTTTGTGTCATCGACAAATTTCATAAATTCTTTTGTGTCATCGGTTTTGGGAAGAGCTGACTTTATATTGCTTGCTATGTTCATTCTCATAAACATTAAGCTAAGTCTGTTTGATCTTTCCCAAGCTTTGTAATGAGCTTTCTCTTTATTGCTATTGGCATCCGTGATAGCAGCCGGCTTTTCAACTTGAAAAGCTAGATCAAGATCCAACACACCTAAGTGAAATTGGACTTGCTCACTCCAGTCAAGGAAATTCAACCCATTAAAGACTGGAACAGACGAAGCATGTGAGTGTAAAAATACCGGAACATAGACTGCAATTAACACATGCCTAACATTAATGCTTTGAGTCATAAAACTAGACGTAAAAACAGATTCAGATATAAACAATCATTATATGCATACTAATGTTATCCTTTGGGAGATCCAATAATACACAAACATAAGTATAATGATGTTAATCATATTATAACATTATTGATAATTAAAATATGCATCAACTAGAATCACCTACTACCTTTGAGTATATAAATAAAACTAGTGACGCATACAAAATTATCTACAACCATGCTCATTAATTATAAGAACAATTAATCAACCTTTGAACGATTCTGAAATGTCTTATAATTAGTGAATTTCAATTAACTCATAAATTTAATTATTCATAAATAACATTCATATTAAGGGTAATTGAAATAAAAAACATTAATAATTTGAAATCACAAAAAACTTTAAAATTTTGGCCACTTTGATGACTAACAAAATTTATCATACTTGATTTCAAATAAATAAATAAATATACATTTAATTGCTATAAACTTTATATAACATCTCATTAATTTTAATTTAACAATAATAAACATAAATATTATTACAAATTAAAATAAAATTATTAATTATTTATATAAATAAAATAATTAATATTAATTTTATTGGTGACGTAAGTCGATAAAAATATTACTCTGCTTTTTCACTTTGCGTCACTTGAGAATGGTCTCCATTCAATTTAATAAAACTAAGCATTATGAAATTTATTCAATTTAGCAAAAGCATCCAACTCACATTAGTCAACTCATGTTCATGCGTCCGTTTTTCAATGCCATTACACTTCATTTCAATATTAAAATAAAAAAAATAACACTTTCACACATAACAATTTTATTATATTTTCATTCAATGCCAATTAAAATAAAAACACCATCACAATAAAGTACGCATACAATTATGATTAATGACAGCAGCGGAATGCAATATTTTAATGGCAGTAGCATCGTTTATAAATTAAACTCCTCGATTAATAGGCATTGCAATTATAAACCCTCAATTAATAATTAGGGTTCGTGAAAATCGGAGATAAACATAATAAAGGAGAAACATCACATAATAGGAGAATCATAAATCCTACAACCTAATCTGATACCACATGTAAAATTAACGAAGGATCTTTAGAAATTAAGATTCTCATACGATAAACATAATAGAACACTAACCTTGATCCATGAGAGATTTTGTAAATATGCGTTCTCTTCTCACACGTTCTTGATGGGTTATTGTGAAAATAACCTAATGACCAGAGACAAAACTCCAATCCCTTTTATAAACCAATGTCCATCAAGTTAATTTTTATTTTATCTTTATATTTATTTTATTTTATTATCACTTATCATACTTATCATAATAATAACCAATAGTCTTTAAATTTTATTAAATCACAATTGGACTCATAATAATATTTCAAATGATTCAGCAATAGAATTAATTCGTCAATTAATTCTAACATTTAATACTAACTTGTCCTTTAATATAAATGATAAAAAAAAAAGCTCTTTATAATTAACTGAAATGTATAAAAAACTGATAAATCATATGAATTTCATTTCTTATTTAGTAAAATTTGACTAGATAAGTAGTCATACAATGTCATGAAACATATAAATACGTTAGTACTATATATAATATTTAAAGTAATTATTACAAAAGTAAATAACTTTCCATAACTTTTCTTTCATAGAATTTCATTTCTTAGTGTATTTAAAACGAGAAGTCTTTGAAATGAGGGAGTGATAATACCAACCTTTCCTGCATTAATTCCTTATAATAAGTGGAAATTGTATATATTAGGAAGGAAATGTAGCAAGAGAGTGAAAAGGGAGAGACATGTCCCTTCCTTTATCATCAAACAGGGGAAAGTTTTCCGATGTGGGAAAAATAAATAATGAAAATATGAAGATTGAGAGAGGCATTTAAGAATTTGTAGGCCACAAATGTTATGGTTGGATCTGCAACCAACATGTTACTCTCTCATTTATTACTTTCCTTCAAAGTTCAAACACATGTCACCCATATGTGGATAAGTGGGCAAGCTTTTCCCCCATTGAAATGACGTTTCAATCACTCAGACCTTCAAATTTTCCATGTCATATTTTTCCTCAATTTTTCTCCAATATCCTTTTTCTAACAATATCTAATATCATTTTATTTTTCTAAATGATCTTGTTTACTGTAACAATTTGTAATTCGGTTGTCTGGAGGTTAAATTTTGAAAAGGGTTTTCTGGTTTTTCTTTTTTTAAGAAAAACAGATTTTTTTTTTACAAATGTATAAAATAAGAAATTAGAGAAAATTTATTTTAAATAATTGAGTAAAAATACTGGGATTAAATTTTAATTTATTTGAAAAAATAAAATAAAAAATAACTTTCAATGTTGTAATGTTGATTTCATAACATGATTTGTATTTATTGGTTTGTTAATAATAAGATAGAAAATATAATTTTAATTTTGGACATTGAACTAAAAATTAATATAAATAATTAATAACATAACTATTATTTTAAGTGGTTAAAAAATTTGAATAATGTTTATGATGATAATTATCTTTCGGATGTTGAAAAAATGTAAAAAAAATCTTTGTTTTAATATATTTAATAATGCAATGTAAAATTACAATACCCCAAATTAGAATAATCGTATCACTATAATTAAAGCTTTATATGATTTGTATTAAGCATGATCAATTCATATATTATATATTTATAGTCTTTTTGGCAAAATTTCAAAATAGAATCCAACAAAAATTAGGGAAGGTCACTGTACAAAATATGTATACGTATATGTAACTTTTACCTATAACTTGACCCAAATAGTCTTATTGTTGTAAAAGTTCTCTTATATAGTATCTTTCGCTCATATATAACATACTATCATCATAACATAAAAATAAACCAAACAACATGATAAGTTATTGAAATTATAACGGACCACACAATTTATAAATCATCTCATATTAATTGATGATGAGAATTTATGATTGTACAAGAAACTTTAATGTGAGAGAAATGTGTATCTTTGAAACTGCTAATGTTATCTTTTATATATATATATATATATATATATATATATATATATATATATATATATATATATATATATATATATATATGTATATTATTGTGTAAATTTTGTAATGGATAAAGTTTTTGTATATTTTGAAAGTGTAACTATAATTTCTCGTGAAATACTGAAAATACATCTTCTATTATTTATTATTATGTAATCATATAAATAGGTCATTACATTATTAACTAAAATATAAATTACTTATCTTAAATTTAAAATATTTATTTATTATAAAAGTTATACTATATAATTTATATTTGAAAGTTTGTTTTGTTATAAATTTAATTATATGAAGTACTTTCTTTGTCGCTAATTATTAGATGTTTCTAAAAAAATTCTATATCTCTACTGTTAGACCTTAGACTTTTCTTCTGGTTGCTGTGTATTAATTATTTTTCATCAAAATATCTTAAACGATCTTAGTTCATAAATACAAAATGCTACGGATAGATCCTCCTCTCTTTTACGAACCTCGATAATTAACTATTTGGAAAATGCCAAGAATTAATAAAAATATTTATTAAAGGAGGAAACCATTTTGTTGAGATGCGGAGAAATACAGTCCCTATGAACTTTTAATACGCTCTCACATGATTTCCAATAAAGAATTATCCTTCTCCTTTGAATTTCAGTATTAAAAACGTGGGTGAGTGAAGCCTTATTATTTAAACTAAAAAATAATAATTTTTTTATGGCGGGATCTCTAAGATTCAATAATCCTGCTCTCTATATAAAGACTCATGGTAGGAGTGCAGAGGCAACTCTGAAAGAAAAGAAAAGAGGGAAGAGAAGGATAACCTGAACATAGTCACTGAGAGATGGCGACATGCAATGAAATCAACAACACCAACATTGAAGACCAAAGAGAAGCTCCCATAAACGAAGACATCTTAGAGACCATATTCTCTTACGTGCCACTCATCCACCTCCTCCCAGCTTCTCTCGTCTCACGTGCCTGGAAGCGTGCGCTCTCCACCTCCCTCCGCCACGTCAACCCCATCAAGCCATGGCTCATGCTGCACATCCAGAACCCTCGTGCACTGCACGTTACCACCACCTTCGCCTACGACCCACGCTCTCGCACCTGGTTCCAAATCCACGCGCCGCATCCCAACCACGCCTCCACTCTCCGCGCCTCCAACTCCACGTTCCTCTACACGCTCTCCTCCTCCGAGTTCGCCTTCTCCATCGACCCCCTCCATCTCCACTGGCACTACGCGTGTCCCCCACGCGTGAGTCGCACCGACCCTATCGTTGCGCGAGTGGGACCACTCATAGTGGTGGCGGGAGGCGCGTGCGAATTCGAGGACGATCCTCTGGCTGTGGAGGCGTATGACACGGAGTCCCGCGCGTGGACCCGCTGCCAGTCTATGCCGGCGATTCTCAAGGACTCCTCCGCTTCCACGTGGCTCTCTGCGACCGTCACCGGAGAGAAGATGTACGTGACGGAGAAAAACTCCGGCGTGACGTACTCGCTGGATTGCAACACTATGGGGTGGCAGGGCCCGTTGGAGGTGCGTCCGAATCTGAGCGTTTTCCACTGCGTGACCGGAGCGATAGGCGGTCGTTTAATGGTTGCGGGGATGGTGGGGGAGGTGGAGAAGGTGGAGGAGGTGAAGTTGTGGGAAGTGAAAGGGGAATTAGCGGTGGAAAGTGAATTAGGGTATTGGTGTGAGGAGTTAGCGGCGATGCCGAAGGAGATGATGGTGAAGATTATGGGTGAGGGCGGTGGCTCCATTGTGGTTAACTGGATCGGGAATTATGTGTATTTTCAGAACCGTTGGGAAGCGGAGGAGATCGTTGTGTGCGAGGTTGGGAGTGGCGGAAGTTGCGAATGGGAAAGCGTGAGGAACGTGACGGCGAGTGACGTGAATCGCATGCAGAGAACGGTGTTTAGTGGCGCCCATGTGGGGCTTGAAGATCTAAAGAGGGCGATTAAGAAAAATTGTTTGTTTGTGGAAAAAGTAGTGTGAGTGATAGTGAAAATTGTTTCATTTGGATCCAGAAAAATTTGTTTTTATGTGGATTGAAATAGATAAATGGTTCTTGTGTATCCATATCCATAGTATGACACAATGTCTTTAGATTGGACCAGTTCATGTCATGATTATGGGAGTGATTCGCTGCTTTTGCCTGGATTGTAAAAGCTGAGCTGGTGATTCTCATCTGTTAAACTTGACTTGCATGCAGTGAGAATATGATTTTGATTAATGTTTTTCACGTCATGCTATGTATTCTTTGAAGAATAATGTTACTTCCATATTACTTATTACCTTTTATACAATAAATTTTACTATTTAAGAGAAATATGAGATGAAATAAATCATGTACTAGCGACATGAAAGGATTTGTGATGGACGGAGGGAGAATGTTGAGATTCATTATGCATTTATGGCTGAAAGCAATGCAGAAGCAGATTCAAACCTTAAGGATATACGTTTCAGTATCACACGTTTGTTGACCCCAAATATTGATTCAAGAAGGTTGTGATGAACTACCTATATGATTCATTAATGCTCTATCTGAGGTAAGAAAAAAAATAAGGGAAAGAAAGTAAAAAGTTAAATTGTTTAGACTTAAGAAATGAAAGTTAGAAATGAGAAGATACTCTGTACTCGGTTTATTTAATGTAATAAAATAATTTTTAATATTAATATATTTAGAAAATTAATTTGTAAAATATTTTTTAAATAATTTGATATAAATAATATTTTTTCAAAATATAAACTAAAAATAAAATAAATTTTAA
>Ga0214544_1011482_pt1 | contig 12203 bp, 7 predicted proteins | sample CNSS3metaG_FD_160074 | JGI IMG/M metagenome (GOLD analysis project Ga0214544, IMG submission 160074) | Root nodule microbial communities from cowpea collected in UCLA plant growth center, Los Angeles, California, USA - CNSS3 | ecosystem: Host-associated > Plants > Roots > Nodule | place: USA...
CACACCTATTTAATTAAAATATATTTTTTTCCTAATATATATATATATATATATATTATTTGTTTTGTTTTGTTCTTATTGTTATTTTCAATAAGTAAAAATTACATCATGATAAAATATATTTTTAATGTTTAAACTACATCATAATAAAATACAAAACATTAGTAAAAAGAAATAGAATTTTTCTAAATGTTTTGTTTAAAATAAATAATACAGTTTATTAAAAAAAAGGGATGTTACATATACGAACCTCCCCGCCCGCATCAATCACACATATCAAATCTTCGTTACGAACTTCCCCGCTCGTAACTAATCCACATATCCCTGACCAAGCAATTAAGCCCATCCATGCTAATATGGACCCCCGCCCGGACACTATCGCCTGACGTTGCCTAAACGTCACCAAACAAAATTGAGCTACAGACCGCCTAGTCCACAGTACCTAAATCACCTTCGCCTCACTCTAATAGCGCCCACGTGATTAATCAATAATAATTTTAATAGCAGCAACTTATAGCATAAAAAAATGAAGTTCCATAATAAACACCTCTTCCGATGTGTACACTATACCACCAGAAATTTAATCTATATATGCATATGAATATTCTCATTAATGAGTTCCAAATAGGCCCCACAATTCAATTCCATACACAGGATTTTTATATGAAGCCGCGGGTCCATGCATACACCTTTCAACCATATTTCCAAAACCAATATTATATTATAACCCTTCTAGTAGTTTAAACAAAAGAACAACAAAAGAATCTTATATGAATGTGGTCTCACGTATTCAAACTAATAAAATAAAAAAAAATAAAGAAACCCAACAAATAAAGAAGAAAATAAAGTGATATGTGGCGAATGAAATAAAATCACTTACTGCACCAAAATCATGAACAAAAGAATACAACCTATGCATGCACGAAAAACATGAATAAAAGAATACACCTATGCATGCACCACAAACATGAATCTGCACCAAAAGTTTTAAAGAATGGAAGCAAAATACATGTGATAGTAATTTACATGAATGCGGCCCCCACCTATCCAAAATAGAAAAGCATTAAGTTATGTAACCATGCATAGTCACGTCCCATCAAAACCACCTATTTGTGATACATATTAGATGTCTAACCAAACACTTTTGACATGTACTATATTTGATTGGGGAATACTGTGAATCTCCACCACTACACCACCAACGAACTAAAAGAAGCCAAGCATATGAATTTTTCTTAAATGCCATGTTAAAAGCTGTAGGAATGAGTACATGCGTGGTCGTCCCAAGAGACAAATGTTGTTTTAAATACAATAAAAGAAACCACTAAAGAGTATCCTAGATTTGCACCCTAACAAGGTATAAAATTTCCAATGGAAGAAAAAAAAAATAACACATCGATCGACCGTGGCTTCCTTGCCAAAACAACATCACAGATATATAAAATAATATACTAATAAAACATGCACTGCACCACACATAATTCAAAATAAATGGTATAGCATAATGAAAACCAAAACTACAGTATAAGATTTCGAACACGAATAACAATGATGGTAATCAACATCCATCGATTGGCTCACAAATTAGAGAATGACACTCAACATAACCACATGCGAAAGTGCATCATGAACCGATGCCCAACCTCAAAATTTCATACATAATTCAACCAAAAAAACAAAAAAAAAACAATCAAGATTCAGCTTCATTCCTCAAGAAACAATAAAATAAGAAAAGGCTTCCCCTATCTGGTTTCCTTATTCCTAGTGTACTCACAGTGATCTTTCCTCGTCCCCAACACTTTAACCTTTGTTCTTACTATGAAAATTCCTTTCCAGCACTCCTTTTTCTCTCCCACAATTATAATTTCGTTTCTCTCTCTTGCTGGCACACTCACGCACCTCTGTATTCCCACTCAACCTCTCCTTTTCCCAAAATTTTCCAATCCAAATTAATAAAAAACTCATTAAACGAAATTAATTAACACTATAAGCATCAATGACCATTTAAATGGTGCCTTTACTGTCTTGAATGGATTCCAAGTTACCCTTCTGGTTTCTCCAGAGAATATCTAGAGTTTCTATATTTTCCTTTTATACATATAAAAAAATACCAAAACAAAAAAAGCAACTCTCATATATATAATTCACGTTTAATTCACACATACATATCATGTTAAGTATTACTTCCGCATTCAAAATATATTTGTAAAAGAAAACATAATTAAGTAGACATATTTTTCACAACACACATAAGACTTGAACCTAAGTTCTTTCCACATAATTAAGTATTCTCAACCACTTGAACTAGCACTATTGCTTACCTAAAGATTATCAAGGAACTCTTTTAAGATATTTCCAACTCGCCATTACTTTTACTTTATTAATTATTATTTATATGAATTTTCTAGGTCTTAAAGAATAAGACACCAAAATATATATATATATATATATATATATATATATATATATATATATATATATATATAAAAGTGACTTTACATCATACATTGGCTAAAAAGATATCGATTTAAAATTTGAAAATTTTATAAATTTTGTATACACTTTTAACATTGACTTCTAAAATAATGTAAAAATAGATAATACCTTAGGTTGTAGTAGAGAAAATGATGTTAAAGTTATACTATCCGATCATGAGGTAATCTTGTATTAACGATTTCTGTTACAATAATTTAGGTAATTTTTAATTTTTATCACATTCAATTTTAGTAAACTAGCATATTTGTTTCTAAATCATGTTTATGAGAACGTGTTAAAACTAAACAATTTGATTGTGAGATAATACGGTCTATGTTATCTTAAACATTTATGTAATGGAAGTATAGATAATGATTATAAGGAATAATCTTTAGTTTTAGCTAAACTTATATATTTGTTTTTAAAGTACGTTGATTAAGAAAATCTAAAAGGTTTATATTATCGTTCTCCTAAAATTCATACAAGAGAATCTATAACGATATATAAAGATGATTCCTTCTTTTATATCCACATTTCAAAATTTTAATTTTATCTTTTAAAATATAATTATTTATTAAATTTTTGAAAATTGACTGTTATTTTTACAAATTTTTTATCAAATCGTCTATATATGTTTCTTCTTTTTTTTCCTATTTATCAATCATTATTTTCTCTTTTTTATGATATATTTCACTTTATTTTTACTAAATATAATTTTATGTTATATATTAACTTAATAACATGACAATATCATTACTTACTAATAATATAATATCACGCATGTTTAAAAATACATATATATATGTGCACGATAGTGCATGTGTTTACGCTAACATATAGAAAACAATATTATTTCATAATATACGGTTATGGAAATTTAGTTACAATATTAATTATAGAAAACAAAATTTACTAAGGTAGAACTTGTATGAATTTAGTTACATTGTCCAAGGATGCCATGCCATCTAATTATAATCAAAAGTGGTTGAAAAAAAAGTAAACAAACTTTATTTTAAAAACACATTCCACCAATTCCGTTTATCATCACTGATGTAAAAAATATCATCATACATAAGATATCAACCATTAATTTATAGATCTAACTTATACAAAATTAACTTTGTACTATCCTTTTAAATAATATATATTATTACGTTGATCGATTAGACACTTCACACAATAGTTGTGTTTTTGTTCAGAATTCATATTGAAAATTATTACATTTTACATAAGTAATATCTTTACTAGTCCTACAAGTAAAATAAACAAAAATAAATCATATAGAAACATTTTACCCTAATAGTAAAAAAAAAAAAATCATTAACTATATAGTTTAATATTTATTAAATTTATATTATCAATAGGAAACTCAATATTGACAACTCACTTGTCAAGTGATTTAACGACATGATCACTTCTATTATCAACAAGTATTATTGTATTTATGATATTTTTACTTTTGTAGTTTTTACATTATAATATATAAATTATATAAATCAGATTGTTTCAGGTGTAGGGACCAAGCACCTATTGTTAACACTCAAATTATTCCTCTTTCTCCTCTATGCGGTCTTCTCAAGTAATCTACTGTATCCTCCGCTCTACACAATCTTCCTTCTTCCTCGGTCGGTCGGACGGGCGATCGGTGTACCTGTCTAAAAGGCTCCGATGCTTAAGTCAGTTTTAAGGTCGATTGGTTGATAATTATAACTGCTGTAATAAATGCGAATTAAAGATCCCCACCAACCTACCTTGAGACCCTATTTATAGTTTCCGGTGTGGGCCTGTGATTAGGGCTCCTTAATCGCGGCCCAATGGCATTTTAATTATGATTACTGACTTGCTTTATTTTAATTAATTTGGCTGATTGGTCCAGTTTTCCATTTGGCCGGCCGACCGAAGGTCGCGTGGCCTGGCGGGTTATCTTTAAAAGGTGAGAAGTAGTTTTAAACGGAGATTAAAGTAGGTGTTTAACTTGTCTGACTGATGGCCCGGTCGCCCCGGGGTCTGCTACAAGGTACATCCGTAGCGGGCAACATGTGACCGCTTGAGTTTGGTCTGTTAGGCCGATCCACCGATAGGCCGTACAATACACATATGATTAAAAATATCAACTTTTGTTATTACCGAATCAAGATTCATTCTTTGATATTTGGTAAATTATTTTTTGGTCCTTATATTTTAAAAAAGTATCAAATTGGTCTTTCAGATTATTTTTCTCTCAATTTGGTCATGATTTTTTTAAAAGTGATTCAATTTGGTCATTGTCGTTAGTTTTTCATAAACGGTGTTAAATTCAAAAAATCCACAAATTGACACATGACACTGACGTTAACACTGTTTGTGAAAAACTAACTATAGATACCAAATTAAATCAATTTTAAAGAATCAAGACCAAATTGAAACAAAAAAAACTCGAGACTTGACAAAAATAAGGACAAAAAGAATAATTTAGCCTTGATTTTTTTATGAATACTAACACTACATTCATTTACATTAAATGGTTAAGTATGTTTTTTTCCATATACTTACATGCCAAATTGGAAATCATCCCTCTCTCAAAGTTCATATAAAAATGATTCCTAAACTTTCGAAATGATAGGAAAAATCCTCCATTTAACACGACGTTAAATTTGTGCTGAGTTTGGAAAACAAATATATGACATGGCCTATATTTTATTTCATAGTTGTGATTATTTAGATTTTAAAAAACATGTATTTTTAATTTGTTTTTTTAAACTACAATATTGAAGCTAAGAAGAAATAGTAAAGATGGTGTGCGATTGTGAGGGTGGTGTGCGACTGTGAGGGTGGTATGCATATTTGATTTTGATCTCTTCTTCTTTTGTTCATACACACCAACTAGTGTGATGGTGGTGTGCCGTTGTGAATGTGACTGCGAGAATGGAGGCAATGATATATATAGGATTTTCATTTGTGGAATTAAATATGTTTTTTATGGTTCTTTGATTTTTTGAAGAATAAATTGGGGATTAATTGATGTTATTGGAGTTAGTCAGAATTGGTTTTCATATTTGAGTCACATGAATGAAATTGTTTGAAACCTATTTGAATCAATTTTTGACATTGTAGGAAATGGGGTTCTTTGTAATAATTCACCATATGGGTAAATTTGTGAGGGCCAAGAAGTTGCGTTACATGGTGAGGAGAAACATAGGATACATAATGTTGATCCAAATATTGTGGTCCTATTTTAAAGTTTTAGCTATTGTAAGGGAGTTTAAACATGTTCGTGATTTCAAGTTATGGTGGAAGCCTAATAAGGGAAGCATGGACAACAATTTGAAACTCCTTATTTTGAAAGGATGTCATGGAGTTAGTCAATTATGTAGAGCAAAGAAGAGATGAAGTAGATATTTATGTTGAAAATATAATTAATGAAACATTAAACATTGAGTTTGTAGAGTTCATTGAAGGTGGTACAAGTAATGGGGTTGAAGGTGAGGGTGTTGAGATTGAAGAGGAAGGTGAGGTTGGTGTGGAAGGTGAGGGCGTTGAGATTGATGAGGGTGATGCTGGTGTGGAAGGTAAGAGTGTTGAGTTTCATAAAGAGGTTGGTGTTGATGTGGAAAGTGAGGATGATCTTGGTGAGCGTGGGGAGCATGGAGAGGTTGGTGAGGGTGCTAATATTGATTATCAAGGGTAGTTGAAGATATGGGTTTGGATGGTAGTGATGCAAAACTATGCCAAGATAGAGATGATGATTTTGGGATGGCTGATAGACCTCGTAGAAAGATTGATGAAGTTCTAAGCAAATAAAAGCTTTAGGGAGCATGGAATAGATGAGGAATACAACAATGAAGATTTGGGTAGTGATATTGAATGGAATGACAACTTCTCAAAGTACAAAAGTGATGATATGTGTAAAAACTTTAAGTTTAAATTTGAAATGAAATTTTGTTCATTAAAAGAGGCTAAATAAGCAATTAAAGAGCATGCCGTTTTAAATGATAAACAAGTTGAATTTGTGAAAAAATGATAGAGTTTGAATGAGTTGTTTGAAAAACAAAAGATGTGGGTTTATCATTTTGGTTAGTAAAGTTGGTTCATGTCATAATTTTAGTTAAAATATTGGTTGATGTACATCAATGTGCAAGAGTTGTTAACAACAAGAATGGCAACATAAAGACTGTATCCAAAGTGATGATGGATAAATTTAGAAATGTGGGAAATATGTTAGCAAACCAGATAATGGATGACATTAAGAAGTCTCACAACACTGGAATCAGTCCATGGACAACATTGCAAGCCAAGCACAAAGAATTGGAAAAAAAGGAGATGGAGCTAAACAATATTCATCGCCATTTGATTACATGGCAAAATTGAAGAAAGTTGGGAGTGGAACATCTTGTAAGACTAAATTAAGTGAACCTATTCCCAACTTTCAACCAAAATTTAAAAGCGTTTACATGTGCCTTGATGGTTGCAAGAAGGGCTTCTTGGGTGGTTGTAGGCCTTTTATTTCTGTTGATGAGTGTCAATCATTGGTTGTTGTAGGACGAGATCATAATGACCAATACTTTTCCCTTGCTTTTGTGGTGGTTGAAAATGAGGGTAAAGAAACATTGGGGTGGTTCCTAACTCTCCTATTGGATGATATTAGTGTTATGCAGACAAATAAATGGGTTTTCATTCTTGATCAACAAAAGGTATAAGTTTTATGTCTAATGAAACTTAATGATTTTTGTTGTATGAGTTATAACTAATTTGACTTGACTAATTGGCAGGGTTTGATGCCTATTTTTTATCAAATATTAGAAGGTGTTGAGCCTAAATTTTGTCTGCATCTCTCTACAATAACTACAAAAAAAAGTTTGAAGGAATGGTTTTTGATGATGGCAACTGCAAAAGCTACCTATTACCAAGCACGAGAGGCTAAAATGGAAAAGTCGAAAAAGATTAATCCAGATGCACATAACTGGTTAGTAAGTATTTCCACAAAATGTTGGCGCAAGAATGCATTTAGCTCACATCCTAAGTGTGATGTACTTATGAATAATCTTCCAGAATCATTTAATAACATTATATTGTTAGCTAGAGATAAACCTATTTTAACAATGATGAAGTGGATAAGAACTTATTTAATGAGCAAAAGAACCATGAGTGAGACTGATGAAACCGTGAGTCATTCCAAAATCAGCAAGTATCGGATAGTCATTCATCGGCTCACAAAAGAGATATATACTCACTACCTAACCTTGGCGATGCCGAGCAGGTATCGGATAGTCCCAAGTTTGGCCTATGAATATCCTAGTCTAGTGCGCTATTCTGAACTATCCAGATATTCACCTACTTGGTAAAACTTCCTTAGACCACACCAAGGTCCCTACCTTTCATCCCGTAGTGTACCAAACTGTGACTTCCCAAATACAACCACTCTGACACTGGTTTAATCCAAACTTATTGAAACCAGACTTAACTCTTACTTAACTGACATACTCTTGGATATTTTTGAAGTTCATAAAATGTGATGACTATCAATTCATGTCATTGTATAAACTATACACAAAGAATATAAAACAACGATAAAATGTACATGCAATTTTCTTCTATCCAAGCTCACCGAATAAAATAATATTTACTTTCACTTCACATTTATTTATTTTTAATTATAAAATAATGATAAAATAATAATCAAAGCAAGAACTTTAAATAAATAATTAGATAAGGATTAGAACGTTATAAATAAATATAATAACAAAATATAAATTAAACAGGACCAGTGCATAACTGGAGATAAAAATAAAATAAAATAAATAAATAGGACCAGTGCGTAACTGGAGATAAATAAAAAATAAAATAAATAAATAGGACCAGTGCGTAATTGGAGATAAAAATAAAATAAAATAAATAAATAGGACCAATGCGTAACTGGAGATAAAAATAAAATAAAATAAATAAATAGGACCAGTGCGTAACTGGAGATAAATAAAAATAAAATAAACAAATAGGACCAGTGCGTAACTGGAGATAAATAAAAAATAAAATAAAAACATAGGATCAGTGCGTAACTGGAGATAAATAAAAAATAAAATAAAATAAAATAAAATAAATAAATAGGACTAGTGCGCAACTGGGGATAAATTAAATAAATAAATAGGACCAATGCGTAACTAGAGATAAATTAAATAAACTAAATAAATAGGACCAGTGCATAACTGGAGATAAATTAAATAAATTAAATAAACAGGATCAATACATAATTGGAGATTAAATTAAATAAATAAATAAACATGATCAGTGCATAATTGAAGATTAAATAAAATAAATATAAAATGATAATAAATGAAAATAAGTTAAATGAGAGTAAATAGAATAATATATAAGTCAAAATAAATAAAAGTTTAATATAAAACCCATGAGTTTATCAAGATTAATATAAAAAGAGTTTAACCTCACTCCCCCTTACCTTATTGATTGAACAACACACTAATAATATTTGAAGAGGACTAGATCTCTTTGAATCTTTGTTTTAAACTTTCTTTCCCTATTTTTCTCTTTCTCTTCTTCTTTCTCTTTCTCTCTCTTCTTTCTCTTTCTCTCTCTTCTTTCTCTCTCTCCTTTCTTTCTCTTTCTCTTTTTCTTTCTCCTTCTTTCTCCAAGTGTGAGTCAAAAGTCACACATTGGATAGAAAAGACAAAGTTAAACATTATATAAGAATAAAGACCCATAACAACATTGCCTTAAGGTTTTGGTGTAAAAGTGGTGTCTAAGGTCTTATATGTGTAAGACTAATGTCATATAACCATATAGAACCACAATCTACTCACCCTTGAGGGGGGGAGATTGTTGGGAAAAGTCCAAGTGTGAGTCAAAAAGTCCCACATTGGATAGAAAAGACAAAGTTAAACATTATATAAGAATAAAGACCCATAACAACATTGCCTTAAGGTTTTGGTGTAAAAGTGGTGTCTAAGGTCTTATATGTGTAAGACTAATGTCATATAACCATATAGAACCACAATCTCTCAATAACCATGACTATAACTCATATATGAAAGAATAAAAACGTTCTCTTTCACTTCATTGTGTCCGTCCGGTCGCTCGCACCGTGTGACACTTATTTTCAAAAATACCAAAATTATTTTCTTTCTCTTTTAGTGTCTGTCCGACCGTTCGCGTCGTGTGACACGTATTTTCAACTAAAAAATACAAAAAAATATAAAATTTCAAAACTATAAAAATATCAATATTTTCAAACAACTAAATATATTTTTAAGAACTACATGATCCTTGATTCTCCATTGTGAGATACGTAGGAACAAGACTGGTCCTTGTCAGGTTCACCTCCAAAAAATCAAATTATTTTCTCAATTGTTTTTCATCTTTTAAAGAACTACGTAACCTTGATTTCTCATTTTGAATGAGAATACGTAAGACCAAGGTCAATCCTTGTCGGGCCCAAAAAATTAAAAAAAATATTTTGTTTCTTTTAGCATTTTTGTCTTATTAATTTTTGGGAAAATTAATATTTTGAAAACCACATCAACTTTGCATTTTTAATTAAAGGTACCGCCCTCGGGCGGGCGCAGTAGGGTGCTAACACCTTCCCTACGCGTAACCGACTTCCGGATCCAAAATCTGATTTTTCGCAGACTTGTTTTATTTTTATGGTTTTCCATAGTTTTCCATAATAACTATGGTGGCGACTCCAAATCTCTTTTTCGAACCCATTTTCTTTTTTGGTTTGTCGTCCGTCGCGATCCCGGTTGCGACAGATAAGGACCTCTGAATTTTGGTGTAAGTTTTCTAGATTTGAGAGCTCTACCAACCCCAGTTACAGGTGTAACTTTGAAGAAAACATGATCTCCTTCTTCAAACTTCATGAGTTTCCTTCGTTTGTCATAGTAACTTTTCTGCCTATCTTTAGAAGTTTTCATCTTTTCCCTGATCATTTTAATCTTCTCAGTTGCTTGTTGAATTACCTCTGGACCCAAAATTAAGGAATTTCCATTCTCATACCAACACAACGGGGTTCTACATCTTCTCCCATATAGAGCCTCATATGGAGCCATTCCTATGCTTGAGTGGAAACTGATGAACGTTTGGCAAGTGAACCAATTGTTAACGTAGTAATAAAATATCGTCCTCTGGGATTGATTTGTTGAATGATTCCTAATTTACATAATTTTGAGCAAATGTGAATCAATGTACTTGCAAGCATAAAAGTTATAACAAAAACTTGAATCAAGAGAAGAATCGTTAGAGGATTGATTTCGTACTTTTTCCTATAAAATTCTACTCCTTTTCCATTGATGCAAGTAATGTAATCATCCACTTGAGTTTACTGAGAGCTGTTTTACCCCTAATCCCTTAGTAGGTAAAATCTATTTATTGAATTTGAACCCCCAATTCCTTAGGTCAGTTTACAAAAATTCAATAAAATCATGAAAAAATCAATAATAATCTCTATTGCAAACTAATTAGATATGCCCAATTTCCCAATTGTGACATAATCTAACCTGTCTTGTTTATAATCGCAAGCAATCCCCAATTTCCCAATTGTGAAATTGCTCATAAATAAACGATAAAACCATAAACAGAGCACTGAGATGAAGAACATTAATAAAACATCAAATGTAAAGGGTAAAACCTATAATCCAAAGTCTTATATCAATCCTCCAACAAAATGAAATTAGTTCTGCATACTGAAAATAAAATCTCTATACGGTAGCCAAAACAGATGAAAAACAAGAGGAAGAAGAAGAGGTTTCTTTTCCGTGAACGCTTCCCTTTATATTTCCTCCACGTTCCTCTTTGTTGAGATCACTTTCTCTCTCCTCCAACCGTTTCCCCATATCGCTCCTCTTTATATTTTCTTTTTCTTTTAAATCTTTTTGAGTCCACGTAATCTTTAATTTTCTCGCTAGAAAATCCACAGGTTGTGAAAAAATCCACAGGTCACCTATGGAACACTCTGTTTTGCGCATGATCTTCTAAAGTCAAAATCACAGGTCGTGGAAAAATCCACCAGACACCTATGGAACAAACTGTTTTGAAACTTGCATCTTCTGAACCCACATCCACAAGTCGTGGAAGACTCCACCAGGCACTTGTGGAACATACTGTTTTGCGTCTAACTTACTCCTTTCAGACCTGTTTACACAAACAACACACAAATCCAAATGTATGATCCGAAACTAGATAATGCATGATGAAATGAGTCAAATAATGCACAAATGAATAAAAATGTCCTAAACTAATGCATGAATATATCTATATATGATATGCTCATCAGAAACTGTTGTTATAAGTGAACTCTATAAGTGGTAGAAATTGATCCCAACTTTCTGTTTGTTCTAAAACACAGGCTCTCAACAAGTCTTCTAAAGATTGGATAGTCCTTTCCGACTGTCCATCAGTTTGAGGGTGATAAGCTGAACTGAGCCTAACTTTTGTTCCCAAGGCTTTTTGTAAGCTATCCAAAAATCTAGAGGTGAAACGAGGGTCTCTATCAGAAATTATACTAGAAGGTACTCCATGTAGTTTGATAATTTCTTTTATGTACAAATGAGTTAACTTTTCTAAAGAAAATCTAATATTAATAGGTAGAAAGTGAGCAGATTTTGTTAACCTATCCACAATGACCCAAATTGCATCATGACCAGACACAGTCTTTGGTAAACCTGTCACAAAATCCATGGATATGCTTTCCCATTTCCATTCTGGGACATCTAAGGATTGTAGTTCCCCATAAGGCTTTCTAT
>Ga0214544_1011486_pt1 | contig 12201 bp, 5 predicted proteins | sample CNSS3metaG_FD_160074 | JGI IMG/M metagenome (GOLD analysis project Ga0214544, IMG submission 160074) | Root nodule microbial communities from cowpea collected in UCLA plant growth center, Los Angeles, California, USA - CNSS3 | ecosystem: Host-associated > Plants > Roots > Nodule | place: USA...
TAAAATAGGACTCTGATGGTCTAGAGGGGTTACTTACGTGGGGTAGAAGCTGATTCGGGGCTAGCTCGAGAGACTTAGGGAGGAACCCTAGCAGAGCTCTAGAGCGGAAGGAGAAGGTGACGGCTGCAGAATTTCTGCAATAGTGAGAGTGAGTGTGGAATTAGGACAGACTTAGGGACTTATACGTTGGGCCGGCCTTAGGCCTACTCACAAAGGCAGCCCATCAACTTTAGGGCAGAATATAAAAATGGGGCCTTACAAAATGTTTTTAGAATTTTTAAATCAACGTTTTTTAATCTTTGAAAATTACATTCTTAGTCTCTCAAATCCAAATATTATTTACCATTTCACTTATATTACTACTATATACCATTTACATCCTAACATATTTGATTTTGTATTTTTATTCTTAAAATTCTAAATTACACTATTTTCAAAAGTATTTTTTTAACAATGTTTACCTATGTTTATTTTTTTTCCAAATTACTAAACTATATAAAGATGAATTTTAGATTTGAAAGATAAAAAAAAAAATCAGTTCAAAGTTAAGTAAGAACTTCGTAGTTCATTTCCACTCACAATAAACAAAGGAACTTCCTGCAATAAAATAACTAAACTCTGAAAATAGAATCTTTCAAACCTCCACCACGTCGCTATTTCCCCGGCGGCACACGAGTCTATTCAAATAATCTCATCTATAAATTATAATAAACTTAAAGTATTATATGCTTCTTAAAATATAAATAAATGAAAATAATTTAATAATCATTTTATGATAAATAGTTGAATTTTGTTTTTAATCACATAAGTAAGTTGTTTATAAGATTAAACTTCACTTATATGGTATCAAAACCTTATTTAAAATCTATTTTAGTGAATTTTTCAAATATTTTGTTGAAAGTTTGACTAAAAATAAGATAATTTTATTTTATATATATATAAATATAAAATATAATTGGAATGCATATCTTACCTTCAACCGATTTTGTTAGTGTTTTTAATCGTATACAATTTGACATAGAATACAAAATTATAATTGAAGTTCTTATAGATTAATTAAAATTTTGTAAGAAATAAAATTAGAGGTGATGTGAGTCAAAAGGTGAGCTGAACCAACTTCCACCGGATAGTTTCTGAGGTGATTCGTATGTTTATCTGTCTTTTTCAAGCCGAGGTTTTGGTCCGTCAACGGTAGAAGAGAGAAGTGAAAATGGTGTTGAGTTTGAATTGTGTGATTAAAAAAAGGGTTGTGTGGGGCAGCGTGAGGTTATAAATAGTTTGTGGGGGAGAGGTGAAAGCTCACACCGATCCAGTGAAAGCCAAGAGAAAGAGTGAGAGAAATTGAATTGAGTATCTCCGGTTTGTGAAGCATGGCCAACTCCACCATTTTCCTTTGCCTTAACCTCTCTTTACTCATCACTCTCGTCACCGCCACTTACTACCAAAGTCTCACACCAACACTCATGGGTTTCCGTGAGGACAAGTTCACCCACCTTCACTTCTTCTTCCACGACGTAGTCACCGGGCCCAACCCCAGCATGGTCATTGTCGCCGAGCCCAACGGAAAAGCCAAGGACGCCCTTCCCTTCGGCACCGTTGTCGCCATGGACGACCCCTTGACGGCGGGACCCGAACCCGACTCCAAACTCGTGGGGAAGGCCCAGGGGATTTACACTTCCATATCTCAGGCGGAGATGGGGCTCATGATGGTCATGACCATGGCCTTCACCGACGGAGACTTCAACGGCAGCACCATCAGCGTGTTGGCCAGAAACATGATAATGAGCGAACCTGTTAGGGAAATGGCCATCGTTGGCGGCACCGGCGCTTTTCGCTTCGCCCGTGGCTACGCTCAGGCCAGGTTCCACTCCGTCGATTTCTCCAAAGGCGATGCCATCGTCGAATACGACGTCTTCGTCAATCATTATTGACACTCATATTATCATAATAGTTATCATCATTCACACTTTTGTTTTATTTTGCTTTATGCTTTGTAATTCACCCCACCATTTTCCTCCCTCTCTCTGCTAAGGTCACTGTCTTCCCATTATTATTTATTATTATTATTTCTCCCTCCTCTTCTTAATAGGTATGATGCATTGTAATGGAATGAAATGAAAAGGAAGTTCAAAACTATCCCTCTCCAAAGGATTTTAGTTTCTCTGTTCTTTTTTCACTTGTTTCAAATTTGTATGAATTTACTCCACTTGTAACACTTTATAACCTGCTTGATTATTAAAAAAAAGTTTATTTTTATATATTTACAAAGAAACTGAGAAATTAAAGGATAAAATAAAGAATGTAAAATATAGATAAAAAATTGTTGGATATTGTCTTGTGGTTAAATTTCTAAGTGTCGTGCCTGCCCTCCTGTTGTTATTTTAACTTTTTTTCTTGTCCACAAATTCATATATATTGACATTGACGTTGGTGTGGTATATTCTGAATACGTCGTTTCCAAACAAATATTCCATTCTAAACCCTAATGATGTTTACTGTTGCCTTTGAGATATTATACAATATGAGAGTCACGTCGGCAATAAATGGAATTAAACTCCTTATAATATTCTCACCCAGAACATTAGGGTTATTTTTGTAAGATACTTTTTTTTTAAAGTGAAAAAAAATGATTATCATATTTACTATTATTACATATAATTTTTATTGTTCCTCGACTACGAAACAGAGACTCAAAAATATCTTGTAATTGTTGAATGATTGATTAGTTTTACGCATAGAGAAAAATGTTTTTATATATAAATTTATGTTTGGCATCTTATTATTCAACGTAAATTAAATCATTTTCATAGGACACTACAGTGTCCAACATAAATAATCATTGAATAAGAGTTTCTCGTTGTCAGTCGTAAATTATGTGAAGTGAATGTCTATTTTTGTATTAGTGATATCACCATCGAATTGTTATTTAAAAACGTCAATAAGTCGAAAATTTAATTTTTTTTATTCTCTTTTAAGTTTCTCTTTAAACAAAATTAAAATGTCTATTTATACTATTTATTTTTCTATCTTTAAATTTTTTTCCCTTTATAAAGTTTTAAGTAAAAATAAGTTATTTATGTTAACTTTTATATATTAAAAACATATAATTTTGATAGAATAATTTGAATAAAGAAATCTGATCCCTAACTTTTTTTAACTTGTTCATAGCTTGTCGAATAGTTTCCTTCTAAGACATGGAAATTACAGGGGAAAATTAGAGGAAGTTGAACGACGACTATAAAGTATTTATTTATTATTTTTGTAATTTTTCATAAAAATATTTCATTTAATTCATTTAGAATACTTTGTCGTGTTTTTTAAAAAAAATCAAAAACTATAGATCAATTGATAATCATACAACCATTTAAGTGTATTTATTTTCTTGTTTATCTATGTAAATAATGCTTACTATTTTATCTTCGTTGTGTATTGAGCGATGAATTAATGTGATTCTTCCGATGTTTGAGCAGGCACGCGGGCACATGTGCATTGCATCGATGGCGGGGCTAGGACTAACCCATGGTCAACCGGAGGTGACAAAGCAACATAAGTCGTAGATAAGCTTCTTCAATTAATTGAAAGTTTGTAAATCACATCACTAATAATCATTTTCTCTAAAATATAATGTTATTGTATGTTTTAAAATCAAAATTATTTTTTAACAAAAGTTACGTCGAAAAACTTTTAATAATGTGCACATGATGACACGTGACTGAATGAAAAAAAAAAATTGATGAAATTTAGAGAGAGAAATAAAATGTTTAATATATGTTGAAAAGTAAATTTTATTAAAAAAAAATTTGTCAAAATATGAAAGTCCGTTTTAAAAACATAATATTATTTTTAGAGTTGGTGGATTATGAACCATACCTGCTAATGAGAGACTTATATTGGAATCTTAAAGAGAATCAATAATCATACTACATGTAAGAAGACTTATTAGTAAAATTATTAAATTGAATATTTTGCATGATTGGTTGGAAATGGGTTTGACTTTGATAATTTACTATAAAAGTTCATATTTTTAATTTTGGAGGCTATATTTTTACTTGAAACTTTGTTTTGCTGTGTCTAAATAAGAACTGGAATAAACTAAAAATAATTTCTTTAGAATCAGTTAGGTGTTTTTGAAGTTGGGAGGTTATTGTCCACTCCTTTGTTTTCTAAATTTTGATGTGAGCTTTAAATTTATTGGCGTGTTTTTGTTGGTAGTAGTTGGAAAAACTATTTTTCTCTCTTAAATATATTATTGTAGGAGTACTAAATTATAAGTGAAATTATTGAAAAAAGTCTTTCTTTTTACTTTTAGTTATTGTATTGTTAGGATATTTTGTGAAGAAATATTTATGTGTGGAGATCAAAACAATGTAATAATATTTACTCAACATTCTAGATGGATTCATCTTATGGAATACTTAAAAAAAAATCATATTTGTAACAAAAAAGTTAATCTACAATCGAAGATACTTTTTTTTTTCTTAATTACTCGCTTGATTCCAAATTTGGTCGAGAAGTTTCAAATTAGCATCACTTAGCTTTTTGTTTCAATTGCATTTCAAAATTTATTAAAACGCTTCAATCAAATCCTTATTTGTTAATGTTGTTAAAATCCTTAACGTTTACATGGTTAGACATGCTTATTTGACATGATGCGGATATGACACATTATTATTTTCTGATGTAGAATTTATTAGAACTCCTCCCCACACGTAGACAATACTCCATTCTCTCTCATTTTTTTCCCTTTCCAAAATTTCTCCAAACCTCTAGCCTATACCCTTCCATCTCTTATTATTCCCCAAACCACTCTTCCATCCTTTTCACCCATAACTTCTCCATTCTCCATCTCCTTCAAGACCTCTTATCGCATCTTTAATGACGAGTCGCCATCACCATCGTGCCAGGGCCTTCAAAGCATGCAATTGAAGAAGTTGTCAATGCCATCTCCCTTCTATATTTTCTCTTTGTTTCGATATTCCGATTAGGTGTTGGAACTAGGATTAGTTTTATATTGTGTATTAGTCTGAGAGGCGTGAGTGTGTTGGAATTTGGATATGGTGGCTCTTAGTTTGTCTTTGTGATTATTAGAAAGCTGTGAATTTTTCTTTTCTTTTGTTGATGCAGAGGGAACATGTGATATGGAAAGGAACTAATTTGAAGGGTGCTTCCTTGTTGAATTTACTTGAATCCCTTCAATTTCCTTAATAATGAAGACATGGGTTCTCTCCCGGAGTCTCAATTAGTGGGTAGGAGAGGAAAAAAACAAATATGGGGGTGTGGTTAAGTTAGTGAGCATGAAGAAGTGTCATGTTGTATGTTTGATGATGCTAGATTGGAAGTGTTAAAGATGAAAGTGTTTCAAAATATATTTATTGTCCATTACTCTTGTATTCTATTCTCGATTTTATTTGAATGAATTGATTGATTGCATATCTGTGGGTATTTGATTATTGGACACAATATCGGAACCTATACTAGAATAGAACAACTAATTGATTGAGCATCTAAACATAGAGTTCATTGTTGGTCATTCCTAAATCCAAATTTAATGCTTAATGCAAACTTTTAATAAGAAAAAGTTTAAAACATTAGGATTCTTATTAATAAGTTTAGACTTGTCTCTAAGACATTATGACTTGTTAGATGTGGTGTAAAGGTTAGATTAAGAATTGAAGTATATTGTTTAGTGTTTTTCATATTGATTTGATTTATGAGATCTATCCCAGTGAAGTCTTTATCATATAGTAACTTTATAAATTTTATTGCTTTCTAGGTTTTAAAGATTTATTTCATATACATCAATAATTTTCATTCTTTTAAAGTTCTTAGCCTTAATTAGTGAAAAAGCCTAATTTTCCCGAACGACACAAATCTCTATGGAAAAAGATATCTGCACTTATCCACATTTTATTATTTGTACGATTTGATACATTTGTCAATTTTGTAACATGCACCTTCCTTTTTTCTTCCTACCACCAATAAATTCTAATATTCCCATTTCACCATTGATTAAAATATATTAAAAATCTTAAATCTACTTTCTCTTTTTTCTTCTTTCTTCAATAGTATCAATAACTTTCACCTTCTCCCACTTTATCATTTTCTACAATGCATTGTTTCTTATCCTTCACCATTCTACCCCATTCCTAGTCCCTTTCTCTATCAAACTTTACCATAAGAAACAAAAGAAGATTTCTACATGGACTATGAAGGTCTCAATGATAAATTGAGGAATGTTTTGGAATATTTTGGTTTGTTCTAGAATATACTGGTGTGCTTTGAATTAACCAATATGAAATGTGGGAATGCATCCTAGATTGACCAATCCAAAAATCACACCGAAGATTGGGGGATTAGGTAATATAGAATGCATTTTGAAGATGGTAACACATTTTGGACTGGAAAATCCAAATGCACTCCCAGATCTGAGAATGTATTTTGAATTGGCCAATCTAAAACTCTCACTTGAGTTTTGAAATCTATAATGCATTCTCGGATTTAAAAATGTATTTCGTATTAGATAATCCGAAATACACTATGAAATTCTCAATTAATAGTTCTAATCCGAAACATATTCTCTAATTCGAAAGAGATCCAATGCATGTGCTAATTTCCAAACATAGTCCCTTATTTATAGATGTTTCAAATTGGACTGTGCCTACAACTTTGTAATTGATTGGTATTGGAGTAACCAACTTTATCAATATCTCATCTTTCTCATAACTTTGATAATCAAATTATGTTGATATTTTTTTTATTTCTTTAATATTTTCACTTATATGCAAAATATTAAATAGGTAAATCAAATACTTATTTTTTTTAAATAAAATATGAAATATTTAAAAAAATAATAATAAAATAACGATAAAAAATAACAATAAAGACATGATAATGACAATTATCGGTTCACATCTACACCGAAATCAAAAATCACTTGGGATTGTGTGCTTGGAATGGAGGTGAAGATGAAGATAAATGTATGGTTCATTATTGTGTGAAGATGATGAAGATGAAGATGAAGTTGGTGATCGATGAGGAAGACAATGGAGATGACATAAGCGTGAAGGTGAAGAGAGAGGAGTAGCACATGAAGAAGGAGGAAAAAAGTTTAGGGTTTTTAATATATTTTATTTAAAGGTAAAATATAAATAATTAATAATTTTATGGGTGAAAAAAAAAATGACCCGAGTTTGGAATCAAGGCCCAATTATGAATGGGTCATCGATCACCGCTAAGGGTCCAAACGGTAAGGGACACTTGAATGTGGGTGACGAATAGGTGCATGACTTTGAAGTTGGTGCGTAATTAGTGTTCTCATGCTTATCCACCACATGATAAGAGAAAATTTATAAGAAAGTGGAGATATCAAATCTTTGAATTTTTAGTGACAAAAAGCTAGATGCTGTTGAATTCAAAATTAAATCTCTTATTTTTATCGGTGTTCAAAATTACTGTTTTTTTTTTTTTTTTATTTCTCCATACTTTATTGACTTACTACCTTTTTGCTTGTTTTGTTTGACATGTAAACACATCAGATAAACAAGTCTATACTTTCAAAACAACTTACTTGTAAATAATTATTTTTGAGTAATAAATAAATTTAAATATTTTGAATTAAAAAAATTTAAATTCTTTGTATATTAAATATTTACGTTTTCATTTTTATTTAAGTATTCTGTATATGATTTTAGAGGTTAATGAAATAAAGTGATTATTATTTTTTTCTTTTTGTTTTCATTTTATTTATCAATTTCATTAATTTAATCTATAATCGCATACTTTTAAGAAGAGTTGAATCAGAAATTAAAAAATAAACAAAAAAAATACAAGTCAATAAAAAATGAAAAAAATAAATAAAAGTAATAATAATGTCATCTCGTTAATTAAAAATTAAACAATAAAATACTTTAAAACTTTTCACTGCTCAATAAAATAATTTTTTTAACAAATTAATTAAAAATACTTAAATTTATAACTTACTTATAAATTAATTCCGTTATTTTAAAAGATTTACTATTTTTTTAATTGCAGAATTCAAATAACAATTAATTATTCCTTCAAGGTTTGAAAATAAAATCAATTCTATTCGTATGATATTTTGTTTAGGATATAGGTCAAAAATGAGAATGACAGTATGAAAAGTCTGAATATGATGTTATAATATTATTTGTCTTTAGAACTATATACAAAGAAATTCAATATTTTAATCTATACCTAAGTTGCTATTAATTTGACTACCGAAGTCGCTGTACCAAAATTAACTCTAAAAAGTCCATGAGTAAACAAACATCGACTGAAAAAATTATATAAAATTTAAATTCTATGACAACTATCGAGGACTATTTCAGATCTATCAAAATTAACTCTAAAGTAATAATTAATAAAATAAAACAAAAATCAAGGATGTAGCATTAACCTTGATACAAAAATTACAAGAAAAAAATGAATAATTATAAATATGACTAACAAAACCAAATATAATATAGATAGAAGATGGTTTTATGAAAAACTAGTTAATTGTCTTAATTTCACTACGCACGCCATTATTTTCTTTTTTTTACGTTTCAACATTTGATCCTTTCAATTGATTATGTTAATTGAGAATAATTGACTATGATATGGTGATAATGGATTATAGTTTAAGCACGTCAAAGAAACAATAGAATATAAGCACGTCAAAGATTCACAACTCACTTTTCAATCACATTTATAAGCTTCATCTCGTGACTTACATAATTTGATATAGTTTGAAAATTTGCACCTTCAAATCTTTTCTAGTACCAATGTGGATGATGGGGAAACTTTTCAGAAAATTGTATCTTTAAATCTTTTTTAAATAACACTCGTGAAGATTTTCAGGTCAAACACGCATATCTTGAAATATTATAAATAATGATGAGAGGATTGATTTGTATGGCTGATAATACATATTAATTTTATCATTAATTTATATATAAACAAGTTACCTATTAAAAGGAGTCGAAGAGTATTTATACAAAATTGTATCCAACTTTCTTCATTAATTTGATTTTATATAAGAAAGAATATCGTTGTATTTAGAAAAGTCTTGTTGAAGTCCATTTATTTGACGAAAATAGTAAATAAAAAAAAAGTAAGTCCCTTTATTTGTTGACAATAATAAAATTTTCTCGTCATCTTATATTTGAAATTCTCAATTTTTTTTATAAATAACATGAAACATTCATAAATTTATTAAATAAGCTAATATATAATGGAAGATTATAATGAAGCAGAACCCACCAATTTTTTTAAAATATTATAGATTAATATATAATTTAAAATACTTTTTTACAAAATATATATATATATATATATATATATATATATATATGACATACTAAACAAAGTTTATATGTTTATTTTTTGACATTCTCAAAATATTTATTAAAATTTCTAATATATATATAAAAATAAATATATTTAATGTTCAAATACTTTAATATCTTAACATAAAGGCTAATAGAAACATGGTATTTAATCATGATCCCATCATTCTCATACCATAATGAAATTGTAATAAAAACAAAGCATTAAGTCATGATGAGTTCAAAATTAATTATAAAATTAATTAATCACATTTTTATATTACGTCTTACATAGTAATTTTTTTTTTCAAGTGATGTAATTCTTATTTGGTGAAATCATTCTAGATGTCTCCATTTTTGTAGCAAGTTTCAAGTAAGTTCCCCATTTTTATTTGATTCAATTGAGTCTCTATTTTAAAAAATTTGTTGCAATCAGGTTCTTTCAGTTAGTAGTATAGTAACAGTATTAACTATGTGTCACGTGTCAGCACGTAACTTTTTTAATTTTTTTAATTTTAATTTTTTTATAATTAAAAAAAATTAAAATTGTCACATGTCAATCTGACCTTGTGCCATGTGGCAGAGACAATGTGATGTGGCAGTGACAGTGTCTCGTGTCACTATTGAATATGTCCCTATATTTGTTATTTTGTCTCAATTTGGTCCTAATTTTTTAAAAACTGAATCAATTTCATCCCTATATCAAATTTAATTTTTATATAAAATTTACAATGTTATTTTTATTATAATTGATATTTTTAACAATTAAGTTTATTTAAATGTATATTTTGCATTGAACTTTATTTAAATATTGTTTCAAATATTTATATATCAATAATTTATAGACAAAGGTTAGAATTGGTTAAAAAATAACAAATTTATAAATTAAATTGTAAAATTTTAAATAAATATATTTATTTTAAATTGTTATAAAATTATTTTAAAATTATATATTTAAATTTATAAAACTTTTATTTTTAAAGCAACTTTAACATTTATCTATAAATTATAAATATATAAATATTCAAAACAATTTAAATAAATATCAGTGCAAAATATGCATTTAAATAAACATAATTTTGTTAAAAATATAAACTATAATAAAAATACTATTGTAAAATTTATATAAAAAATAAATTTGATATATGGATGAAATTGAATCAGTTTTAAAAAAATTGGGATCAAATTGAGATAAAATAACAAATACAAAAACTACATTGTTGAGACTTTTTACATTCAATAGTGTCACGTGGCACTGCCACTGCCACATCACACTGTCTATGCCACGTGGCACAATGTCAAATTGACACGTGACAATTTTTATTTTTTTAAAATAAAAAAATAAAAAAAAACTAAGATTAAAAAAAATCAAAAAAACTACGTGTTGACACGTGGCACATAATTAACACCGTTAATGTACGACTAACAGAAAGGACCTGATTGCAATGAATTTTCTAAAATATGGACTCAATTGAGTCAAAAAAAATTGGGAAACCTACTTGAGATTTCGCTACAAAAATGGGGACATTTAGAGTGATTTAACCTTCTTATTTTTAATTACAAAAATGGATAACTTTTTAAAAAATTATCCATATGGGAAAGTTGTATGTACCAGCATGACTAAAATTAAAATTGAAAATTGTTCATCTTCGTAATTAAGAATATCAATTACATCATTTGACTAAAACAACTTTTACCATAAGAAGGATACTATGCTCTTCTTAACAATTTGTACTGTACTCAACTGGACAAACATGTGATAGATATGCCCAGTTCACTGTTCCTATTGTCAGACCTCAAAATTATCAGTAGTTTTTTTTAAAAATTGACCATTTATGTTATTCTTGCAGAAAACAAATAAGATAAATTAGGCACAAGTGTCACCTTACCCACATAGTCTGCTATCTCCTCAGTTGGCCTCTTCCTAGTTGGCATATGTCGGCTTGGACTCGGGAGGGGTTACCTGTAGAAGGGACTCCAAAGCTTAAGTCAGCGAAGACTCTTAGAAAGTCAAATCAGGTGAGGTGATTAATGAAGTAATGAATGCGTACCTTTAATTCGTGGGATCCATGTATATTTATAGATTATTAATTATGTTTGACCATTCCATGGGCTGGGCCCTGGTTTGGGCCATAGGTGGGCTTGGACCTTACTTAGCCCAGGCCTTTAGTCTTGATTATTGTTGGCTTATTGGATTTTAGGAGTGCTTTGATTTCGTCAAGTCTCTTAGAGTGGTCGGTGTAGGCCGATTACCCCTTTAGCGACTTATGCCGCCATTGCTCACATGTCGTCTTAGGCTGGTTATTCCTTTAGCGTCTTAGGTTATCGGTTTAGGCCGGTTAGGCTTAGGTCAGCCTAGGCCGGTTACCTGAATTACTTTGCGTATAGATATGGTGATCGTTTATTATTATTATTTGGTTAAATTGGCTAGGTGTGGTACATCTGTAAATAAGAATAAAAATTACACCATTTTGCTAAAAAAGTCCTTACTATGAGAAGGATCATACTCTCTTCTTAACAATTTGTACTGTAATCAACTGAGGCAAACCTTAAATTTTTATAGATCTACCCAATCTACTATTTCCATTGTCACACCTTAAATTTGGCAGTATTTTTTTTTTTAAGTTGTTCATTTTTGTAAATTAGAATATAAATTACACCATTTGGCTAAAAGAGTCCTTGCCAGAAAAAATGACAGTAATTTTTAACTATTTTAGTTACTAATAATTTTTTGTTTATAAATTAATATTTAAATTGATTACTACAGAAACTAATTATTTTTAATCACTAAAATTAATCATAATCTAATAATTATTTTATAATATATATATATATATATATATATATATATATATATATATATATATATATATAA
>Ga0214544_1011491_pt1 | contig 12196 bp, 5 predicted proteins | sample CNSS3metaG_FD_160074 | JGI IMG/M metagenome (GOLD analysis project Ga0214544, IMG submission 160074) | Root nodule microbial communities from cowpea collected in UCLA plant growth center, Los Angeles, California, USA - CNSS3 | ecosystem: Host-associated > Plants > Roots > Nodule | place: USA...
CAATGAAGATGAACTCAAAGCTGGTAAAGCCAAGAGTGATGCTCTTTTCAAGGTCATTGAGGCTTACCTTTTGGCCAATGCTTGAATTCATCTAAGTTATGGGCAAGGACCTTCTGATATTATATACTGAGTTTTCTTGTGTGGAGTGTATGGTTTAAGTTAAGTTGGTTTATAAAGTAAGAGTGTTTTCCTTATTGGCTTTGGCCTCAGCCACTGAGAGTTGATATCATTGTATCTCACTTTCATCCATAAATTATAATAAAGGAATGCAAATTTGCATATAAGTTTGAACTTTTTGTTTGTCTTAAAAGAATGAATTGGATGAGAGTTAAAACGGTAGGCTAAGTCAAAAAGGTATAATTTCATGTGAAAAATATCATGAACATCTTTATTTTCTAAACCAGCAAGATCCATTGTCAATCTTAATGTATAAGTGAATAGATTTTATTGATACTACATCAATTTGTTCCCCTTAGGTTTTAGGGAGATAACTTAGAGAATGAATTACGACAGATATGAGAAGAAAGTGAAGGGAAATGATGTTATTTTTATATAGGAAGAGATGAAAGTGGATAGATTTAATAACAAATTTGTAAAAGTTTGTAAAGATTTGGTAAATGTAATAGATAAAAAAATGTTTAATAAATATTATACTTAAAACTTATTTCATATTTCGACTTTTAATTCATTTTTTTTAACTTAATTGAATTGTAAAAAGACTTCATATGATATGATGACTTTTGTTACATTGTTGTTAATACTGCCATGTGTCTATCAAAATTTTAAATCATAGGTTAAAATTTAGATTATTTTCTCTCATGTTGATTTGTGACAGCTTCAAAGTAAAAAATAATTTAAACTTTTATAAATGGCAAATCTAAACTTTAACAATTTCCAATGATGTTAATATCAAATTAGTATAAGAGATCATATTAATTTTTTTTTACAGAAAATAGAAACTCTGATATCAATTGAATAAAAAAATATATATAAATTTAAGTAGAAAAGAAAAAATATAAAAAACAAAATGAATAGACCAACTTACTAAGTCTATACATAACTAAAAATATCTACAATACACTAGTGCAAATTTGATATTTTACCTCGCCTTATAGGCCTCGGTTATGGTGGAACCGAAGCCTATAAGGAGGCGGTGGCAATTTTGCAATTTCAGCAACCTATATTGCTTCGGTTTTACAAACAACCGGTGCCGTAAGCAGCTTTAGGCCTCGGTTCCTTAAGAATCGAAGCCTATTAGGCAGCCCAGAAACCCTAATTTAAAATTTTCATCCGCGCCGCCCCCTTTGGCCTCGGTTGCTTTTCGACCGAGGCAATATTGGGCAGTTTTAGGCCTCAGTTGAAATAGAACCGAAGCCTATAACCCTGCCCAGAAACCCTAATTTAAAATTTTCATCAGCCCCCTTTGGCCTCGGTTGCTTTTCGACCGAGGCAATATTGGGCAGTTTTAGGCCTCGGTTGAAATAGAACCGAAGCCTATAACCCTGCCCAGAAACCCTAATTTAAAATTTTCATCAGCCCCCTTTGGCCTCGGTTGCTTTTCGACCGAGGCAATATTGGGCAGTTTTAGGCCTCGGTTGAAATAGAACCGAAGCCTATAACCCTGCCCAGAAACCCTAATTTAAAATTTTCATCAGCGCCGCCGCCTTTGGCTTCGGGTCCCCTTCGACCGAGGCCATTGAGCCACTTTAGGCCTCGGTTTTTTGAATAACCGAGGCCATAAAACCTGTTAAAATCCCCAAATCGCGAACCCCAATCACTATTCATCTTCTTCCCTAATTCCACCATGACCCGAGGGAGTTTGGTCACACCCACTTGCTTCCCTCCTTTTTTGAGTGTCTCAAACATTTCAGCACCAACGTCTTCCAACAAGAATTTTGGCAGCACGGAGCGTCCCACTCTGAAGCTTGATGCTTTCATCCCGAAGAAGCATGTCATCACCATTATCTTCAACCCCATCTCGCTTCCTACTACACAAACAAAAGGGTATAATAGAACCAACACTATGGCCCTCAGGAGCCCTCCCACTTCAAAGGCCACTAACATGAAATATCGAAACAGAGAAGAGGATTTCAACAGAGCATTTCGCTGCTGCAACTGTTCCAGGTGCTTCCATGGTGAGCGGTGCAGTATTGGCATTCACGGTGGCTCACAAAAGTGCAGGTGTTGCTGGAAGATGAGGCGAGGTGCAACGATAAAATGGTGGTGCAAGTGGTTACGATTTTCGCTGCTGTTGCGGCATCAATGGCTGAACAATGGAGTTCTCGTCACTGCTTGGTGGACTGTGCGAAGGATTCGCGATGGGTGCTGCCGGCGAGATGAAGTTCGGTCCTGTGAATTTATTTTTTTTTAAAACAATATTGAATCTATGGCTTCGGTTTCTCTGCAACCGAGGCAGAAAAGGGATCTATGGCTTCGGGTAATGACCGAGGCCAAAAGAGGTGCCTTTTGGCCTCGCTTTAATATGCCTCGGTTCTTAAACCGAGGCAGAATCTCGAAAATAACCGAGGCCAAAAGGGGATACTGCACTAGTGATAAGATAAATCTCATAAAAGAGTTCAACTCCAATAAGAAAAATTATGTACTAAAATCTTGAATACCCCACATATTCTAGATTTGATATTATTTGAGTTGGTATATTATTTTAACAATGTTTTTCTAAATATAAGAATCACTATTTGCTTTTGAATTTCAAATATTCTCATCATAGATGTACGTATACATTAGAACTTCTTTAATATTGACTTTTAGACTTGTTGAAAAAGATATATCTACAACAATTTATAGTTTAGACCACACTAAAATATATAACGGCTAAATAAATGTAGCCTAAACATATAATAAACAACATTTTTATAAATGATGTATAAATATCATGAAAGTCCATGATTATATAATTGTTGCTTTAAACTATGTGGGAAAAACTAGTAAAAATGTGGTCTAAAAACATAGGCAAGATATAAAATCAACATGTAAAATTGTTGTCTATTGTGAGAATTTTAAGCAACAGTTTTAAAAATATTGTCATACTAAAAACCGTTGTCTATTATCTATAGCTACACTCACCTATACCACGCCTAAAAAATTGTGGTCTAATTTTTAAACCACGGTTTTTATAATTTATATCATAATTTTATGCCGTTGTCTAAAGTGATTTTTATTGTAGTAGCACATATGCCTAACCCACCAACCAACATATTTAGATTTTATTACACACTATTAAAAAAACACTTATATTTTCTGTCAATTTTATTTTAAAATTTATTTTATAAAAAATACTTATAAATTTCTTTGTGAAAAAATTTTTGCAAAAAGTTACTATTAATTTTTTTATAAAATATTTTGTATAAAACACTTTTCACAACAAATTTTGTAAAAAATACTTATAAATTTTAATTTGTAGGAAATAATTATTTATAAAGAAATTAACTGTCAATTAAAATTTTCAGAAAGAATAATAAAAAAAAGTTTTTTTTAATTTTTTTAATAAATTTGTAATAAAATTCCATGTAATATAAAAATTTTTAATAATAACATTTCCTAACTTACTAAATTTTTCTAATCATATCTCTGTACCACAACATAAGCCTATCTTGAAAAATATATATAAAAGAATAATAATATTTTAAATATTTTTTATTTATTTTTAGTTCATTATGTTTATGATTTTTAGATCATCACATCATATTACTATAAAAAATTAAAATAAATAATTAAAGAATAATTAAAATAATAAATTTAAAAATAAATAAATCAAAATATTATTATTATATAATATTCGTAAATATAAAGGCCAAAATAATTTATTAAGTAAACTTTTGATCACGTGATTCTTTAGAAACTATCCCTATCAGCTAACTAAGTAGTAAGTACCTAATATAATGTTGCTTATATGGTAAATTCTTAACGATAAGAAACTCTTCCAAGAATTTAAATTTAGATTTTAAAAATTAATTTGAAGTGTTGAAAACGTCTAAATGTTGATATTAAACACGTATGCTTATGAAAAATCTAATAAAATAAGAAGAATACATGAAAAAGGTGATTTTGTAAATATTTGTAGATTACAAAGACCAAATTTTAATTCTTAAACTACATAAATATAGAATTAATATAAAAGATAATTACAATTACATTAAATCGTTATAACGTAAGTTACCATTAAATAAAATTTAAATGTAATTATGTTGTAAATTTAAATTATATATTGTTATTTATATAATATAATATAATTTAAAGTTAAATATATTCTTTTCCCAAATAAAATTAGTCCTCAAAATTTTTGACCAAAAATATATAAATTTAATCTTTTTAAAATAATTTTGTTAAATTAACATGACAGTCGACACATTTTCGATTCATATTAACTTAAATATTTAAATATTATAAATGTTTTTAAAATATTAAATAAACTTAAAATTTAATAAAAAATTTAAATTCAGACATAAATATTTAAGCCTATAGTCTATATTGTGTGCTTATATAAAGGTTATATAAAGAGAAGAGTTATATAAAGGGATTCTATATTTGATATGTATCTATACGTTTATTTATTTATTTTAATTAAAGGGATGCTATATTTGATATATATTTCATATTTATATTTAAATTTACTTTTTAATTAAAGAAAGATAAAAGAAAATATAATAATTATAAAAGGTGTTTTTATTTGGTGTATATATTTTATACTTTTATTTTACTTAAATTATATTGTAACAGTAATTTAAATTTTATTTCAATATTAGATTAACTTCATCATAATAAAATAGAATTGTGCACTTTTACTGTCTTTTTTGTGGAGAGGACTGGCAAGAGCTAGTTCAGATGATTCCTGTTAAATGGGTAACGAATTATGAAAAGCTTCACATCAACAAGAAGCCCATAAAATCAACGAAAGCCACCTTTAGGAGAGGGAGAGAACCCTAAGAACCATGAGTACCGGTGAATCCTCATCTACGTCCAACCAACCCATAATGTTAACCTCCACCATGTCTTTACCAAAATATGTAACCAGAACCCTCTCCTCAAAAATAGAAAACCTTGTAGAGTACTCTTACGTACCTGAAGATGCTCAGATTTCTGAGACATCTACCCCTCTGATAAGCCCATACAATATTTTCCGCAGACGCAGACATTCCCTCCGATCCATTACCCAACTAATCACCTCTAGAAGGCCTCCTGAAAAGGAATACGTCCAGTCCTCTAGACTGGAACAGTGCACCCTGGTATCCACACAACAGGAGCAGTATGTAAATTTGGAAATTCCTCCACCACTTATCACCCACTGGCAACAAAGTGGATATACCCATCTTCATTATGGAGCTGTCAGATTAATCCTCACCCTCCATGGCAGAAGAGGATTACCTGTTGCTGCCAGAGTCACACTGTTGGACTCTAGCTACATCCAGTATAGCAACGCTGTGATCGGAACAGTCCTCACCACCCTACATGCAGGAAGTGTAGTCCTAACTCTCTTCCCAAACTACAATGTCAGTCTTAGGGATCCCACTTTATCCCATAGATTGAGAGTGCAAGTTCAGTTAACTGGGGCAGAGCAAGTCCCCGAAGCTCTGAGTGCTACCCTGCACCATCAGATGATTTACAGACTGCAGAATCATGCGGTAAATCTGGCATTGCCCACCAGCAATGATGGAGCCCTGTTCGTAATTACCGATCAACAAGAAGAAAACCCATCGATCATACATGTTCCTAGAAACATCTTTAGGCAAGAGCTAGTTCAGATGATTCCTGTTGAATGGGTAACGAATTATGAAAAGCTTCACATCAACAAGAAGCCCATACAATCAACGGAAGCCACCTTTAGGAGATCTGTTGATGGAAGGGTCGTAACAGTGTTCAAGAAGCTCGAAGATGAACCGAGTAGTTCTTCTTCCATCTTTCAGTCTATGATGATAGAGCCTTACACTAAGGAAGGAAAGATCCCCATATGGGGAGTTGAACCCGATGGAAATCCTATCTTCACTGATAGGATCAACGGACACTTCATCTGGGATGCTGACCCAGAAATGTGTGAATCAGACTGTGACTGTGAGGAAGACTCTGAGAACTCCAGTGATAGTGACGACGAACCAGAACCACCTAGTTCTGGAAGAGATTTTTGTCGTCGTCGTCCTCCTCCTCCTCCTAAGAAACCTGATAAGGGAGGTCGCCCCTGGGTAGGATTGCATCAACAACAAGAGCCAGAACCTTTCTGGAAAGAAAAAAGGTGTGCAGAGATCCTACGAGAGTATGACAATTTTGCCACCAGCCCAGCAATCCCTTGCATGATGTTCACAGAAACGAACTATGACCATCAATTCCCTCCTCTGGAAAGACGAGTAGATCCAGTCCTTAATATAACCACCAAGCCCACGATCTCTCCCACCGAAATCGGACCAGAAGGCCGACCTAAACCACTGAGCCAAGCAGAGGAAGTGCTGAATTGGCAAACAGAAAATGCAAAAGCTCAAAATAGCATCCTTAGATGCATTGATGCTAAAATTGAAAGGCTATCTACACATGCCGATCAGTCCAACGACAGGCTACAGCACCTCTCAGACAAAATGCAAAAATATTGCAAACAACTCTCTCAGGACATTTCTCGCCTAGAAAAACAGTGGAAGGAGACCACCTTCGGACCAGCCTCTGATGCTAAGGAAAAGGAGATCAGAACGTTGAAAGCCCAGATTCATGATCTGGACCAAATTATCGCTCAAAAGGAGAGACACCTTTGTTCATTCCCTGATCCTTATTCCTTCTTGACAGCGCCAAAGTTGTTCACTCCATCTCCTTTCTATGGTCCCTCTTCAAAATCTCAAACGACAACTTCCTGGACATTGCCGACGGCCACAGCCTATAGGACCAGGAAACAACCAGAAGTGTCTACAAAAAAGGAAGAGATTGCTGACACCTCTCCACCCAAATCAGACAGAGGGAAAGAGGTTTTCCAAGATTCCCAGGATCCATATTCTCAATTCACAATTGAACCCCTCGGGATCCACCAGGAGGATAATACCTCAGACAACACTTCAGAAAACCATACTTCTGGAGAAGACCAAACTGACTCTGAGTGCTCTTCCGCTAGTACCGACGCAGACCCTGCCGAAATATCAAGGATCCTCATGGCCAACACGTCATCCCCCACTAGACAGGAACCAATATATGAATCACCAGATGAAGAGACAGAATCTTCTTTCAACAGAAGAGAACCTGCCAAGCCAACCAGCGGTCCATGGTTCAGTCTTGACGATGCACCTCCCCATCTATGGAGAGATAGGCTCATTGAATTTGGAGCCTGGCTAGACACCCAACTAGTCAAACAAACGGACACCTATAAGGTTATTGAGGAATTCTGTTGTAGGATGACCGGAACCCTGAAGGAATGGTACAGCGGCCTAGGACCGGTCAAACAGGACCAGTTCCACAGGTTAGACAATTCCTCGGCAGTACTAGGAACCCTCCATGAAGAGTTCATCGGTGATGGATCTGCCTACCTGAGACAAATCAGGCAGGAATATTTTGAGAGGAAGTGTTGCTCTCTCAAAATAAAAGATTTGGAAAGGCATTATCAGATAATGCTGAAAAGTTTTTATCATCTGAACGGAGGAAATGATCCCAGTTTGAAAAATACTTATGTGGCTTCTCTCCCAGATGAATTACAGCCAGAACTTCACAAAATGGCCATGGCCTCCCAGAAAGATTTCACTCAAATCTCTATGGGACACATCCACCAGATGACTTTAGCTGCTGTTGACAAACTTTGCCAACAATACAAGACCTTCTCAGATGTCCTCAACCAAAAAGGCAAGTTTGGAAAAGCCTGTAACAAACCCTACCTGAAAATCAAATGCAAAGAGAAGTGCAGCTGCCCCCACAAGAAGAAGCCAAAGGATCCAACGGGAGTCCAATCCCAGAAAAAGAAAAAGTCATTCCGATACTTCAAAAAGAAAGATAAGAAAGGGAAAAATCCGGGTCAAAAATGCTTCCTCTGTGGAAGAAAAGGACATTTTGCCAAAGAATGCCCTATCAAAGAAAGAATGGCTGCTAGACTTATCTCCGCTCTAGACATCGGAAAAGATGATATTGAATCCATATACACCGAACAAATCTCCGATGATGAAAGGACAAAGTTCGCATTAGCCATCTCTTCTGATGAAGAAGGACTAGAGCCATTGCCAGTCCTCTCCACAAAAAAGACAGAGAAAGAACAGACAGATCCGGCCAAACCAAATGTCCAGATACAAGTCTTACCTTCCAAGAACGACAAACCTATTCAGGTCATTGCATACATCGACACCGGAGCACAAAAAACTATGGTCAACCCAGATATCCTGCCTCCAGAATACTGGCAAAAGAAGACTTCTTACTTTGTGGCAGCCGATGGAGAAACATTCCGAACAGAGCTGGTAACGAAGATTCCTATAGGCATAAGATTCTTTCCAGAATGTATCATTTGGACCAGAGTCATTGGAAGCAAGCTTCCAGACAAAGACATTCTTATCGGAATGGATGTGTTCTCTAAAGCCCATTCCCTGATGATCCATCCCTCTGGAATCCAGTTTAAGAAACGATTTCTGCCATTTATAGAAACCGCCAAACTCTTCGCACTAGAGAATCTTCCACTAGAACTCCAAGACATTAAGAAGAGACTGATGCCTCTATGCCCCAACAGTCATGAGGAATTTCAACACCCTCATCCATTATGGAAGAACTCTGACTTCTTCATCACTCTCCCATTCAAACTAAATGAAGATGTCAACCCCACAAAGGCCACACACCCTGGGATGTCCCCATCAGACCTTACATTGGCTCAGCAAGAGTGTCGTGATCTCCTACGGCAAGGGTTAATTGAACCCACTCAGTCCAACTGGGCTTGCCAGGCCTTCTATGTTGAAAAAAGGTCTGAAAAGTTGAGAAAAAAGAAGAGACTAGTCATCGATTATAAACCTCTCAACCACTTCCTCCAAGATGACAAGTTTCCCATTCCTAAAGCTGATACATTACCGGTTCTACTCGAATCAACAACTATCTTTTCAAAATTTGACCTCAAGTCTGGATTCTGGCAGTTAGGCATCGAACCCTCAGATAGATACAAAACCGCCTTTTGTATCCCCAATGCTCAGTACCAATGGACAGTCCTCCCTTTCGGCCTAAAGGTCGCCCCGTCTCTATTCCAAAAAGCCATGACCCGAATCTTTGAACCACTATTAGAAAATGCTATCATTTACATTGATGATATTCTCCTCTTCTCCAAGGATCAACAGTCTCATCAAAGATTGCTACAGCAATTCGTCTCCTTGGCCGACAGATATGGAATAATGCTCTCTGAAAAGAAGATACACCTCGCAAAAACGAGTATTGATTTCCTAGGAATGAACTTCTCTCAAGGAGCTTACCAACCTCAACCTCATATAGCCCAAGAGCTGTTGAATTTCCCTAATGATCATCTTTCGATCAAACAAATCCGTGTACACCTCATGAATTTTTTCGGCGTTTTTTCCCCCCTGGTACTTTTAGCCGTACTTATTTCTCATATGTACTTTACCGGAGCAGAGATCTAAAGACCTGAAGAGAACAGTTCGGATCACAATATCCACTAAGTGCTTTCTGATGAACAAGATCCTCAAAAGAGGCGAGTTCAGAGCATACTCAGCTTAATGAATGCATATATCTCATTTTGCTTAGCAATTTAGTAGGAAGTACAGGCTAGAGGGTTGTACTAGTGAAACACTAGTCCATTTTCTTCAGCTCTTCGGTAGAGCTTACAGATACCATCGTGTTCATCCCTTATAGATTTCTTATGAGAAAATATAATGATTCTCCATAAACACTCCCAGGAAAGTGAGGTGAGTCTCATGGACATTCTTAAATACCAAGACTTTCCTAGCCAGAGGTTTATAAAGATTTCTTAAACTTTTCTCAGAAAACCTACTCGGGTTATGGGAACAACGGTACATGCCCTCTATACTTTCATAGCCGATATACTTCGCACCTACTAACAATTAAGCATATAAGATATAAGTTTTAGTATAGTTTCACCTTTCATCCTAGGATTCCTCGGGTGGCAAGTATCAAAACATAATAGGGAAGAAGCTTTCGAGGAGAGAGAGAAAGAAACTTAGTTATCCATGTAGAGAGAGAAAGAAAAACTGAAACTCATTTCATTCTGCCCATTACAACTGAGGAGGGGCTTATTTATAGGCCCGAGAACTTCCTTGTGACGTAAGGGCTTACGTCATTCGGATTCCAAACTTTTGAAGTCCGGGTGGAGTGACGTAAGTGCTTACGTCATCCGGATTCTAAGTGTTTTGAAGTCTGGGAAGAGGACAAGTACAGTGACCGACATGTGGGTCTTGTCCTTTTGGGTTTTGTACAGAGTAGCAAGCATACATTTTACAGTACTTTTGTACATATAATATTTTTGTACATATACGGTGAGTCCTATCCTTTGTGAACCGGTTCATGGCTGGGAGATAAGTTGGGATCAGATTCATCTGAATCATCCATTGGTGTTTGTAAAAGGGAGTTCAGGTAGTCATCCTCTTCTGGTCCTCCTAGGTCTTCTATTCTCTGAAATTGTCCTTCGGGAACAAAGTATTCTATATTTGAGGTAGATGCACCTTGGGAGCTTGAAGGAATAAGCCTAGACGGAATGAGGGGGTCATCTTGTGGTACTTTATCCGAGGGTATTTCTGTTAGATAGCGGATAAGCTGAGCAGCATAATTGGCCGTCAAAGGGTATTCTTCGAAGGTTCCCCAGAATTCTGCTTTGTTTTTTGTCCAGATTTGTCCAGAGGCTCTTTGATAATAAGGACGGTGAATCACGACAATGGATGTCAGGTTGGAGACATTTGACCTTCTTTGCCGATGCTGGTAGTTTATGATTTTGAGAAGTTCAGATCGCCACCATGGGATAGGAGAGAACCATTCTAAAAGTGTCCAGAATAAATAGTCTTGTTTGTGCGGGTCTGTTAGGATCCGATAGGCATCTAAGGTTTTAATGGCTATGGGAACAGGGTGCTGGACTGTTTTGCACCAGATGGCCCAAAGGCTAGGTTCACAGAGATCAAATCCTACACGACAGAATATTTCACAGATCCCTTGGGTGTTGGGGTCAAACATGAAGGGCTTGACTGGCTTGAATTTCATGGTTTCATGAAGGAAATAAAAATATCGGGATCGTGCATACTGATGGATCTCGGTTATGGTTGTAGGATTGAAGTCTGGAGGATACTCTTTGCGAGTTTTGGCCATGTTGGGTAAAGGGTCCATCATGAAGATCATATTGAACTCTTTGGTGGTTGAGATCATCTGGATAGGGTTGTTGGGTCTGGACAAGAAGTCAGGAATTAAGTTTGTCTTGCCCTTTATGTGTTTGAAAGAGAAGTCATATCTTGAGAACCAATCCTTGAGTCTTAGGATTTGAGGGTCTGGAGGCATTTTGTTTTTGAACTCTAAAATCTTGGGGAATGAAGAATTGTCCATGTGGACCTCAAAGTGGTGGCCTCTAAGATGGAAGTCAAATTTTTTGATACCATTCTTGACTGCCAATGCTTCCTTGTAGGTGGTATGATAATGTTTCTCAGAGTCCTTGAACTGTCCGCTTGCATGTCCGCAATATTGTTGACGGGTTCCGTCGTCTTCTAACAGGACTGCTCCCCAAAAATGGTCACTAGCATCAGTCTGTAAAATTCTCGTTCCTGAGCCTGGAATCTTTAGAGCTGGGGGATTCTGAGCAATTCTTTTTAGTTCTCTTATTGCTTTGGTTTGTTCATCTCCCCAGGGGGGAGGTTCCTTTTTAAGCATCTTGGTATCAGAGCCTAAAGTACACCCAGCTTTCATCCGGACTCTCCTCGAGGAGCGGGTGCCATGATATAATAGGTAGGGAGTGAGTAGAGGGAGAGAACCCTAACAACCATGAGTACCGGTGAATCCTCATCTTTGTCCAACCAACCCATAATGTTAACCTCCACCATGTCTTTACCAAAAGATGTAACCAGAACCCTCTCCTCAAAAATAGAAAACCTTGTAGAGTACTCTTACGTACCTGAAGATGCTCAGATTTCTGAGACATCTACCCCTCTGATAAGCCCATACAATATTTTCCGCAGACGCAGACATTCCCTCCGATCCATTACCCAACTAATCACCTCTAGAAGGCCTCCTGAAAAGGAATACG
>Ga0214544_1011493_pt1 | contig 12192 bp, 7 predicted proteins | sample CNSS3metaG_FD_160074 | JGI IMG/M metagenome (GOLD analysis project Ga0214544, IMG submission 160074) | Root nodule microbial communities from cowpea collected in UCLA plant growth center, Los Angeles, California, USA - CNSS3 | ecosystem: Host-associated > Plants > Roots > Nodule | place: USA...
AGAAAAAGTTTTTTTATATATATATATATATATATATATATATATATATATATATATATATATATATATATATATATATATATATATATATATATATATATATGTTTACAATAGTTTATGACCTCTTGCTTTCTAGATTTTTAGAAAATGTTTTCTCGCTCAACAATAATTCTATTTGACAGTCGACTTAAACCTATTAAGCATATCAATTTAGTGTTATTGGTTTCTACTAAAGTTTTTCTCTCATTAATCTTTCTAAGTATATTGTTTAGTTTTAAAATAAATTATCTTAAGTCAAAAAATTCCAAACTCACACACTTACCCATCGCCTAAACTATTGTCCAGTGCTTTTTATGCACATTTTTAGAAAACACTTTAGTTATATATGGTGATTCTTTGGTCTATTTAGGTTTTTTTATTATTTATTTATGCTTATAACAAATTCATGTAGTTTGAAATTTACCTACAATACAACCACATGTCTCAGCTGATATAGTATAAAAATTAAAATCATTCTATAGTTCAAACATCCCATAAAAATAATATTTTTGACAGAATACCTTCAAGCCAAAGAAGAATCATCAGTTTCATCAAATCAACTACAACAACAAACAAGAACCATCATTAGATCTCATCATAAACATGTAGTTCTCACAGCGTACATCAACAAATCTTACAAAAAATACAACACAACAATTAGCTTATCTTGCCTGAATTTAAGCTCTTTCCTTTTTCAAGCTCCACCAACTCATGCTCTACTTAGAGCGTTATATTTTACACAATGACAAACTCATAGTAGAGATCTGAACATATCACAATGATCATTAACATGCAAATATTCATCTTAAACTTGAAAAAGTCACATACATGAAGGTTTTTCCCATTTTTAAGCATATCATCGATCTGACTCAAAAGAAGGGTAGAAGATCAACTTACTCTGATTCCAGCTCTGATTGGTTAGGATGATAGCCCTCTACACCAAAACTCCTATGATGTACTATGATATTCAAACGAATGAGTAAATTTGTTACATATCTAGAGAGAATGCAGAGGAAGAGGCGAGGGACATGTTTTAAAGAGAGATAACAATTTTATAAAATGAAACTCAATTAATTAGTTTTCTATTTTTAGTTTCAAGTTCTTTAATAAAATAGTTGATTGAGTTTCACTCATATCGTCTACTCTACATCGTTTTGCACATATCGTCTACCTTTTCGTCTACTCCTACTCTCACTATTTTTTAGTCCTTACATTCATCCCAACAAAAGAATTTTCATCTTAAAAAATGCACTTATTGAGAAAGTAGATAAGGATAAACCTTCCTCATATTCTTTTCTAACTCCCTATGTAAAACCATCTAATTTATCATCCCACATCACCTTCATCATACTAATAACTTTGCCCCTAAGTTGCTTGGTCTGATGATCCTCGATCCTGACTAGTCTCAAAAGATAACTTCTAGTTGAGTTGCACATCATCCAACTCTATTACAGGGTTAGATAAGGAATATACTTGCTCAGTTGAGACACATGAAACACATATTGAAGATTTACTTACTAAGGAGGTAAAAAAATCTCACAAGGCTTTGGACCAATCTTTCAAATAATTTAATATGGTCCATTGAACTTAGGAGACAACTTCTTGGACCTGATAGCCAACCTCACACCAGTGGCAGGTGTCACTCTGAAGAACATGTGGCTCCCAACATTAAACTCTAGAGGTTTCCTCCTCTGATCAACATACAACCTATATTTACTTTTTGAGAATCCCTCTTGTATATTTTTTACCTTCTCTGTAATTTGCTAAAATAGTTCAAACCCAACAATCATGGTCTCCCTATTTTGATACTAGCATAATGAAATTTTGCACTTTTTTTCCATATAAAGTCTCGTATGGAACCATCCCAATGGTAGTATGGAAGTTATTATTTTGGGTGAACTCCACTTGAGGTAACATTTAATCCCAACATACCTCTACGTCTTTGATTTTCTACTTTGGCCTTCTAACAAGTTAAAACACGTAGTAACGTACTAGGCCACATTTCTTTTCATATCAAACCACCGAAAAGATTCCTTTAGGTTTGTAGAATGTTTTTTTCCAAGATAATAGCACCTCTGATGCAGTTGATCGTAATGATTAACCTTTTACATGGATGTATAGATGTGAACAAAACTTTCATAAGCTGAATAAAAGGTTGACCAATGCACCAATATTGGTAATTCCTAACATAGAAAAGTCTTTTGAGGTTTACTATGATGTATCACACTAAGGCTTTCGTTGTTTGCTGATGCAAGAGAAGAAAGTAGTGGACTATGCTTTAAGGTAAACTATAGGGTAATGAAAATAACTACCATACTCATGATCTGGAGTTAGTAGTTGTGGTGTTTGCCTTAAAGATATAGAGACATTATCTGTATGGGGCATAGTTTCAAGTATTTAGTGACCACAAGAGCCTTAAGTACATGTTTGATAAAATGAAACTGAATATAAGACAGAGGAGATGGATGGAGCTTTGAAGGACTACGACTTCTAATTAATGTATCATCCAGGGAAACCCAATGTGGTGGTAGAAACTTTAAGTAGGAAGAAGGTTTAGGTGTCAATTATGACAATAAAGGAACTAGAGTGGGTTGAAAAGTTTAAAGATTTGAGTCTAGGTGTTGAGCTACATGTTGATCACATTAGTTTTAGTAAGCTAACTATAACTAATTGTTTCCTTGAAATGATTAAGAAAAAAAAAGTTGTTGGATCCTAGCTTGAGATTTACCATTGAGTTTTTTAGTATAGATAAAGCTAAGGATTTCATGATGGGGGTTAATGGAGTTCTAAGATGCAGGGACAGGATTTGTGCACCAGCATGCGATGAACTGAAAGGAATGATCCTTGAAGATGGGCATAAGTGTCATCTTAGCATACATTCAAGCATGACTAAGATGTAGAACCCGAAAAGCTCCTAGCCTCAGAGGCAAACTTAGGGCATTCCCACTTAAGCATCTAATATCCTTTTAGTTGATATAACATGTCCTACAAACTGCACTTCCCTCAACCAAAACTCATACCCGGACAATTTGACATACAACTATTTCTCCCTTAAACCCCCAACATTGTCCTTAAATGTTCCTCATGCTCCTCAAGAGTTTTAGAATAGATAAGAATGTTGTGTATGAAGACTACATCAAACTCATACAAGAAAACTAATCATGTTATCCATGAATATGATTGGGACATTCATCAATCTAAATGATATCACCACACAGTTATAATGTCTATATCCAAACCACAACTTTATTTTGGAAAACATTGTTGCTCCATGCAACTGGTCCATCAAATTGTTTATCCTCGATAAGAGGTACTTGTTCTTGATTGTGAGCTTATTCAACTGCCAATTATCCACACACAACCTAAAAATCCCTAAATATCTTCTCCATCTCCCTAATCCATGCATAAGCTTGATTAGGAGTAGTGCTCCCATTGAACTTTGGTGGATTGTGCCTCATAAATTCACCCAGTCCAAGCTACTCCTAAGCTTGAATCTTTAAAGGAGGATCAACAACTACTCTGGTAGTCTTCCATCGCTGCTTGTAAACTTGATGGCTCTAAGCCATTGCTACACTCTACTATTGGATAACATTAACCATCATCTTTATGGACCTTGCTATCCCACTCATTTTAATAACAAATGGTTGGGGTGGGATAAGATGTCCATTATATTATCACATAAAAGAAAGGTTCAAAGACTAATTCAAACTCTTAAATGAAATAAGATACTAATAACATGCAAACATGCACAACAAAAGCATAACAAGCCCCACTTTCCACAAGACATGACCCACTCTGATGCAAAAAATGTAACCCCTCACATGGAGTTACGTACCATCGTCTAACAAGTATCGTCTAATAGATCCTCTACTATGTGTTTCATAGATTACAAAAGATTCTATACGTATTAATATATTAATAATCCTCAGGAATTAAATTTTTTCAAAAAAACTTCAAAATAAAATGTGTCTTCTAGAGGAGTATAAACAAAAAGTACATATATTTTTCTTTACAAAATAAGACAACACTAAGCTCTCTCACTGTTACACACCCCAACTGCATTATCATTAACTCCCTGCATCCCACAATAACAACGGAGAAAACCACTAACACATAACACAGAGAAAGCTAACTTTTATAGAGTTATAGAATCACAAAAATAAACTACATTTTCTTCAGACAATCCACATTCAACAATGCACATCATTTACCTAATGACATGAATTTATCAATGACAACATGCTTTACTTTTGGAAGATTTTTGTGTTGAATCAAGCTTAGAGATTTTACACCTATCATATGCCACAACCAATAGATTTTGGCCTCTCGCTCAGGCTTTACATGGACTCAAGAACTAACTCTTTTTCATAGATAATAGATTTTGGCCTCTCACTCCAAGCAAGGTTGTGTAACACCCCAATTTATGATGTCACAAAAAGATATAAATCATACACATTTTAGCTTAAAACAATTATTGCTGAAATCGTAAGTAAAGAAAAGTTTATAATTCAATTTTAAATGCGTAGTTCAAAACATCAATTGTCAAAAATTACCAAGTAACAACAACAAATAAAATAAAATACATCGTCTTTAACATTTATTTTAAAACAACTTAATAGAATAGAATAAAATCTCGAGTTCATTCATCCTCTCGTTAATCTACTCCATGCCATAAACATATGCATCATCACCTGCTCCCGTATAACACACTCTTCATACGATCATCACACACACAACAAACACACAAAACAAACATAGGTAAGCTAACCACATAGAATGATATATAAAATAAATTCAGTGAAATAAGACATTACAAGTAAAACTAAAAATCACATCCAACCAATTAAAATATTTAAGAATGATAACCACAACCATGCTTTGGTTTTTCTATCACCTAATCCCTACCACATGATCCGATTTTCTAGAACCCGATGGTTTGAGTCGTTCTGCCCTCGCGGCACCAAACCTGTCTTCCATGCTCCTCAAGGACTTACGAGTAAAAACTTTGGTGAATCTAACATCGGGCACTATACTTAATAACAAGTCGAAACTTAGGCGAAACATCTTTCCCCTCTCCATTATCACGCACAGTTGAAACATCTTTGAGCATTGCATCTTTAATTTGAAATTATTTGGTGATTTGTGCACGTGGGTATTTGACCTTAGAGGTAGATATCCAAAATGTTTGATAATAAGAGATTGACCTCTTCCTATATCCATGTCTCATTTTAGTAGAATTTCTCTTTTTTTATTTTATTTTTTATTTATGTTTATCTATGTGCATAGGATTTTCTTGAAGTTGGGTCGAATTCTCTCTAAACAAGGGAGAATGATAAGGAATCTTCAAGTGATACAAATTTAAGGACAAATTCTCTTTAAAAAGGAAGGTGTGATAGAGGACTATCTCCTCAACTTCAAGCGGTACTAATTTGAGGACAAATTCTTTGAAAGAAGAAGGGTATGGTAGATGACTATCTCTTGAAAATGTATCATAAGAACTTGAGGTAGAACATTTGTAATTCAAAGGATCTATGGTAAGGTCAAAGATAAAAAAACATCTCCTTGAAGCTTATAATGTTCCATGAATGGCGAAACTTAAAGAACATGAAAATCATGATCACATTTGAAGAAAATTATTAGTAAAACTAGTTTATGTTTCTATGTTTTTGGACTTTGATTTTCTTTTAGAAATTATTTATATTTTTATGTTTTTGGGCTTTGGGCTTTCTTTTAGAAATTAATTTATGTTTTTATGTTTTGGGGCTCAAGCCTACTTGTAGGATTCTCATGTTTTCTTAAACTTATGTGCCTATATATAGAGGTACAAAAAACTGATGTATTATTCAACATTGTTCTCTAGATTTTGTTGTGCCTTTGAAAGATTCAAATTCAGAAACAATTGTACTATTTTCTAGATAGGATCATATCACGTACATATATAAATTTAACAATAAACTCTCAATAAATTATGGCATAATCCCTAGCTCTTCTAAGCTCCACATATCTCTCAGTAGATTATGGCCCTTGTCTTGATTCTACCCAACCTCTCTCTCTCTCTCTCATACACACATTGTTGAGGGGGAGATTATTATAGATGACATCAATCGCCATGTGGCGGAAGTAAGGTGAATTGAGTCATAATCGAATCATGATATTTAGGTTGTTACGCTCTTAACTAGAAAGATTTGTGTCCTCACTCTTAGCTATAAATTTTGTCCTAGTGTTAAGCACTCGATTTAACATGTCTTATGATCATAGTAGGTAATGTATAGCAGATGCGATCATCTAACACTTTATTAATTTTTCTAGTAATGTTTGATACTTTTGAAAGACTATATTACGACTTGTTTATTTTATTGTGGAAATAGTCCATTAAGGCCTCATCCACTTCTTTTGTTTCATGTACCACAATAATGACTTATAATATAAGGAAAGACTCAATCTTGGTCATGATCAAGTATCCTGAAAGGATATGCTTAAACTTGTTATATGTTAGATAAACATATTATACACACACAAAAATCCCTTGTTTATTATCATCAAAATTTAGGTGTCAAAACAAAAAGACTTAAGATATCTAGGAATTCCGTCTTTTGTTTTTTCCTACATGATATATGATATGTACCTACTTAAGCAATACTAATCTAGAGAGCTACACTATAAATTCACACTTAATACAATTTGAGCTCACATAACTCATTTAAACTACCTCAAAATATCAACTACACTTGCAATAATCTCCATAATATTCAATATTCTCATATTCACTTCACATCATTTCAACATTTATATACAAGGCTAAAGCATCCAATTCTCACATGCATATTATTCTAACAGCCACACTCTACTCATATATAAAAGAATGACCAAATTAATTAGATACTAACATCAAGTCCCTTTTATTTGGAGGTAGTGTGCCTATTAGAAATTCAAGCACGCTTACCATTTTAGAAATTCAAGTACGTTTCTTATAAGTTCAAAGTATCAAATCATATACCAACAATATTTCATCTTTACAAAACATCCAAAAAAAAAAGAAAAAGAAATATTCACTAGTGAAAAAATTATCACTTCATGACTATTATGATGGGTATAATCTACCTGTCATAATTTTTTTTTTTTGACTTAAATTAACTTAACTTATTCTCACTCTACCTCTTTCTCAAAAATAGAATCTTATAACACGATAGTATTCAAAAATATCTTTACATCATAGAGAAAATTCAAAGAAAATGAGAAAAAAATTATAATGAAATAAAAAAATAAATATTATATGGGGGAATCGAGAACATCTCGACCCCAGTCAGGGACAAGTACATCTCAGCCTAATCCATGGACGAGTACATCTTGGTTTAGGTGTATAGGCGTACGTCTTGGATGGAATATAAGAATATGATGATGCATTCAAGAGTTTTTGATAATGTAATAATGGGCCAAAGTGAATGTGATGACTGTTACGATAGGGCATTTATAGGATTTATTGGTATTTATGAGAGAATAAAGACGATCCTGAAGGTAATGAAATCAGGTCTCGAGTTCGGTAATATAAAAAAGGGTTCAGTGCCTAAGGTAAGGATCTATTTCTGAGTACATCCATTGCAAATACATACGAGTGAAGCCTTGTTAACTTGAGCGTTGAAGTCCTTGTAGATACCTACCCTCCAGAAGGATCATCAAGAAGCAGTTCAACGGAAGCCCCGCAAAGAAGGATCAAAGATTCTTGAGAAAACTTAGTTCCTTACAAGAACAAATATGTAATAGACTTTTATTATTTACGTGTTTAAAATTTATCTCTAATCGAAGTGCTACAATTATTGCCGTTACATTTAAGCGTTTAATTACGACTTAATTAGTGATTTAGTCATCTAATTTGTTAGTTTGGTTCATTTTGATCATCTTATTATTTTTTAGTTAAATTTAGTCCTCTAATTTTTTTTTAAAAAGATTCAATTTGGTCCCCTTATTATGTTTTATTCAATTTAGCCCTCATTTTTTTTTAAAATGATCCAATTTTGTCCTCTGCAATCTAAGACCAAATTAGTAATTAAGCTTAATTACAACTTTTATATATATATAAATTGTAATTAAACTTAATTACTAATTTGGTCTCAAATAAGAGAGCACAAAATTAGATCATTTTAAAAGGAGGGAGGACTATATTGAAGGGAACCAAATTGAACCTTTTAAAAAGAATGGAGGACTAAATTGAACCTAAAAATAATAAAGGAAAAAAAAAACCAAAGTAAAAAATTAGAAGACTAAATCAATAATTAAGCCATTAATTAAATTATTGTGGTCTTCTTTCATATCTAAACATGCATTTTTGGTTGCTTTATAATGGGTATTTGGGTTAGTTTGTCATGGCTAGGGGGCGAGACGGGATCAGGACGGGTTTTGCTATCCTATACCTATCCCTATAGAAAAAATTTCATCCCATTCTCATATCTAAACTCAACGGGTATCACAATTTTGTCTCATCCTCATCCCATCGGGTAACGAGTATTTACTTGTACCTATACCCGTACCCGCTTTCTTACTATTTCAATATTAATTAATTAATTTTTATAAAATAATAAAAAAATATGGTAAAGGAAATATAATATTATCAAATATTCAATATTAAAAGGAGGGTTGTTTATTCGATATCAAATATTTAGAAAGAAATTATAATTGTATACATTTCAAATTATAATACCAAATAAAATCTGATGAGAATCAAAACATTTATTAAAATTTAGTTGATAAAATTTAAAATAATTTTGAAAAAAATATAAAATTTAATGAATCTCTTTGTTATACACTAATCAAAATTATAATACATCACTTGATCAAAATCACACCAAGAACAAAGATTAAACTAATAATAATAAAATTTTAACATAGATCTTATATCTTTTAAACTTCAATATATGTTGAATGGTGATAAAAAAAATCCTTGACAATTACATTAAATTTTTATATTATGGTAAATAAAATTTATTTATACAATTATAGTGACAAAATTAAAGTATGATTGATAGAGTTAGAAAATAAAAATTAATTATATAAAATATATTAAAATAGTATTCTACATGATAAAAATGTTAAAAAATTATCAAATGTACGTCTTAAAAACAATTTGAAAAAATTATTGCATGAAATCGCACAAAGAAAAAACAAATGTATAATTAAGGATATGATAAGATGAGAAATATCTTAGAGATCTAAGAAAAATTTTCAAATATAAACATAGTTAATGGTTGAGAAATAACTAAAATTGTTTTAGCGAAGCAAAAGAGTTCTTCAAATGAAGCAAAATTAATTATAATAGAGTAATGAAGATAAATTTTTTATATTACCTAGTAAATGGAATGTTTATGTTATTAAGCACTTACATTAAGAGTGTTAAACATTATCATGTTAAAGGAAAATATACAATAAATAGAAAAATATAGAAATATTCAAATGTGAGATATAAAAAAATATTTAATTGACATACATCATTTAAATATAATTGTATAAAAGTTATGATAAGATGAAAATATATTGGAGATGCGAATGAATTTCATGACAAACCAAACAATTAGAAGAAATAAAAAAATAGAAAGAGCATAATATATATATATATATATATATATATATTACTTAATTAACTGTAAATATTTTAATAATTTAAATAGAGACGGAAAATATATAGGGATGGGAGCGTGACCGATATGTACATCCCAATACCTAATCAATGCAAAAATTCACTATTAAAACGAAAATGATTTCAAACTATACTAATAGAATTGATTTATTTGCCTAACCGTGACCTATTGACAAGGTCACCTAATAGGTTGCTAATGTGACGCATGTATAACATTGATTAAGTATAAAAAATAAAGTGTTGTAATAAGAATTCAATCCATGAATTCTAGTGAATGACCCCAGTAGCATTTTCAAAAGAATGACTTGAATAACGGTTATATATATATATATATATATATATATATATATATATATATATATATATATATATATATGTATTTTATTCTTTAATTTTTAGTGAATTTTAAAACTAATTTATTTTGAAATTTTGGATCAATTTAGTCTTTTATTTTTAGAAATATGTGAATTTATTCATTTTAATCAAATTTTGTTAGGTTTATTTGATGTTTCGTATGCATTTCAGGATTGCATTTGAGTTGTTTGTACTGTTTGAAACATTTTTTTATTTAATGTTAAGTCAAATACTATTATGAGACGCGCTTGAAATGTCAAATAAATTTAACAAACTAAATCTACATATTTCGAGAGATGAAGGATTAAATTGGTCCAAAGTTTCAAAATGGATTAATTTCAAAATTCACTGAAAGTTAAGAGATAAAAAACATATTTAACATATATATATATATATATATATATATATATATATATATAAATAAGACAATTTTATTTATCTAATATAAATATTTCTTATTTCTTGAATATAAGTAAAGTTATAGAAAAATAATATATACAGTAAATAAAAATGTATAACTGAAATGAATATATTTATATGTAAAAGACATGTATAAAAATCGCATTAATTTCGTTTATTAGATAAGCATATTTTACATATAAATTTATGTAATATTTTTATTTGTATCATTATAAGAAAAATAGTTTATATAATAAAATATTTTTATATAATAGTTTATGTAAATTATCTAAAAACTAAATATTAAAATTTTTATTTTGTACAATGAGAATATAAAAAGTCATATTTAAAAAATTTATTTATATAAAATAATATTTTTTGTTTATTAATATATTAAAACTAATTAACGCACAAATATAAATAAAATAAATACTACAAATTTGCAAATAGACAAAGATTAAATTTAAAATTTAGTTAATACGTAAAATATTTTATTATAATTATAAAATTATATAAAATTTCACAAATTATTATGTAAAGTATTTATGGAATTTTTTTGTATAGTTTGAACAAAATATGTATCTTATGGTGAGTAAAACTTTCCTTATTCAAGCGCGAAACTAAAGTTAATTTGGAAAATTTTCACTTCAGTTAGTGTACGTGGGTTGTATAGTAAAAAAAGATATAGTTAATAATTTAAATTTAGTTTTATTAAAAATATTATTATGAATTATTTTTAATGAGTAAATTGTGCATATGGTCTGATATTTTTTTTGGTAAATAGGACAAAAGCTAGATATGAAAAGTGACCAACAGAGTATCGAGTAGCATACCGAAAGCAGGGGATACGAGAAAGAGAAACGACCAAAACAGTGAATGAAATCTTCCTTGTTAAGCCAAACCGCTTAGCAACGTGAACAACACAACACAAAAGAAGAAGAAGGTACATACAAACAAAACAATGGCTTCAACGTTTTGCAGTTCTTCAATTGCCCTTCTTCATTCTTCAATCCACTCTTCCCAATCCCTTCCCACTGGTACATATCCCAACCTTTCTTTTTGCGTCTGATTGTGATGTCATTTTCAACGCTTCTCTTCTTTCTATTGTGGCTTTGCAGTGCAGATATATGGGCCCAAGTTTTGCGGAGGATTTGGGTTTCAGGCCGTCAAGGGAAGGTCTCCGTTCCCAGTGCCGAGTGCTGTTGCCGCTCAAGTTAACGCTTCAGAACAGGTATGTTATGGATCTTCCGATTCTACGCCCACAATTTTTAACGGGGTATTCTTCTTCCAAGGAAACTAAATGTTGTGTTCTTCGAGTGATTGTTAGCAAAGCATACATTGGGGACATAGTTTCTCTTCAACTTTCACATACAAGGTGTGATTGGACAATGGATGAAATCTCAAATGAAGAAAATATTAGGGCAATGGGGCTTACACTCTATAAAGCCTTCACTATCTTCAAACACTGTTAGGTTTTACTCGGTCGTTTTTTCTCCTCATCATTAACTTTAGTAGTATAAAATTAAATGAGCTTAATTAAAAATGCATAAGTTTTTTTTTTTTTGTGTGTGTCTTTGTTCAATGATGAAATGCAGTGTAAGGTAACATTGTTTACTTTTTCAATAATTACTTTAAAAGTCATACCAAGTTTTTTTTCCTAATTGGTTGACTAAAACACACATATACAATAGTATATATATATATATATATATATATATATATATATATATATATATATATATATATATATATATATATTTAATAAAAATAAA
>Ga0214544_1011495_pt1 | contig 12188 bp, 6 predicted proteins | sample CNSS3metaG_FD_160074 | JGI IMG/M metagenome (GOLD analysis project Ga0214544, IMG submission 160074) | Root nodule microbial communities from cowpea collected in UCLA plant growth center, Los Angeles, California, USA - CNSS3 | ecosystem: Host-associated > Plants > Roots > Nodule | place: USA...
TTATACCGACAAATAACTACAAAATCATCTTCAATCATATTAATTAATTGATCTTCTTTTAAGGTAAGATCTTGAAATGACAATTGAGAGAAACATTGGATAATGAAAATGATAAAAGTTCAAAAAGTTATAAGTGAAAGGCGAAATAATATGAGAATTTATCAATTTTTGCGTGTATTCAATTTCTATTTAAATATGTATGTCTCGCATCGCAATACAATTTAACTAAAAACTCGCCATCTCTTTAGAAAATTCTCACAATTTGAATATAAACTTAAACACGAGTATTTGTATAATGACTTTAAATAAATTCTATGAAACCTCTTTGAAACATCCTTCAAATAATTTTCCATAATAGTGAATTATCGTTTCATAGAAATAATTTCCTGAACTCACCCAACTAAATTATCTTTATTTTTAATCTCACATTCATGCGTCACTGGATATATTTTAAATGTTCAAGTTTGATGATCCATTTTATTTATTTTGCAGAGTTAGAAAATAAGTTTAAATTCAATTCCATTTTATAGAGTGAACTTCCGAGATTTATATTTATTTACATATTTTACTTTAATTATATTTTCAAAGATATAAAATCTCCGAACATTATTTAAAAATATTTTGTATTTAGAAGGTTTCTAATCAACCAACACATTTAACAGGCGGTGAATTAACTTCATACTTTAGGTCTTTAAAATTAGAGAAAGAGACTTTCAAAATAATAGAGATGATATAACAAAAATAACGGGGCATAAACCCTTGGTATTATAAAAAGTTGTTCACTAAATCACATAAAGACGTTGGTTTATACTTTATTGGTATGCACTAAGAAAACTTTTCCCTTTTAGCACATCTTAATTAAAAATCTAAAGGTCCATATGTGGTGGATTAAAGTGATAAAAATAAGAAAAACAAATTATGAAAAAAAAATATAAAGAAGATAGAAAGAAAAATAAAAGAGAAAGGGAATAAATAGTTATGGAAGGAGGGATTCAATAGAGTCTTAAACTCTTTTCTTGCTAGACTTTCTAGTAAGTGATAAAAAATAATACACAAATTTTATATGGATTTACTTTAAACTCTTGAGTTATGCTTAAGAGATTCTACAAATTAAATCAATGATTATAAGTTGAGTACACAAACCACTCTTACAAGTATATAAACAACTTTTGATTTTCATAAATACGTAAATCGCTCTTAGATAATGATAAGTTATCGTTGATGCTACCAAATAAATGTCACTCTCCTAATGCACTAGTGCATAAAGAGTAAAGAAAAGAGTATAAATATGGTTAAGCAAACCCCAATCGTCAATCAACAAATTAAGTGTAAGAATTTTACTTAGAGCAATATTTATTAAAATATGCATTAAGGTGTTATAAATATAAACAATAAAGGGCTTTCAAGAGGGTCCATGATGACTTCTCTCCTAACTCCTTTAAGATATACATGAAGATGGAAGAAAGCTTTATAAGGAGAAGTGAGGTCAACTCTTAAGGAAGGAAGTCTGGAAGAGGGAGCTACGCTAGAGAGAACTCAAAGTCTAATGAATTGTATAATTTAGGCAACATTTTAGTACTAAACACTAGATGAATATTTTGTATAAACCAAGGCCAAACAACCACCCTACTTCATTATGAATGAAAAATATCCTTTTGAACCTTGGCCTTAAACATGCACCTGAGCATAGAATGTAGGAAATCAAACCCTTCTTAATGATGAGAAGGATACAATGAATGTGTGTGTGCCATGAATGGATTGGTGATTTGTGAAATAGACGAAGGAATAAAGTTGGGGTATGCTGAAAGCATACCCAAGAATGCAAAGAAAAATGAAAATGGCAGCAAAAAGGAAATTGAAATTGGACACCTCAAATCTGAAAATGATAAATCAAAGCAAATAGTACCTAATAGGAATGAATTGAAAAGAAATTGGCAGAAGAGAAAAACAAAACAAAAAGATGGTTGGAATAGGCTAGAGTCATAGCACTTGCAAATTGTTGTTTTCCTTTTTAGCAGTAAGTCTTGCTTGTCTTGAAAAACAAAGTTTTTTTATAGTCCAACCACGTTACAAGCCCAAAAGACCTTTGTGATCTTTGCCAATCATGTCTACATAGCTGTGGAGAATGAAAATACAAAGCTAAGTGGACAATTGTAAAGGATGATAAGACAACAAACACTTTAACAACTTCGAAGGATGCAATTATGCACTTAAGCAGAAAATCATTTGAGAGACCTTGTGTTTAATCTTTAACTATGATAACTTGTGTCAAACTGATTTCATTAGTTCTAATTCAAGTACTTGATTGCATTTCTCTTAGCTTTTTGATAAAGTGTGATTTATGAATTTCTAAACAACCATGATCAAATCTTTTTGAAACCATTTTGTGGAACTGTTTCAAGCTTTTTTTTAGGACAAGTAAAGAGCTAAAGTTGGGACATGTTGTTAAGTGTCTAGTATTAGTTAAATTGCATGTCATTTAGACACTTATCTTGTATTAATTCTATGAAAGAATGATCATAAAGGCCTTAATTACACATATTGTGGTTATGAGAAAATATAAAAAGTGAAATTTGATACATTTTATGCTCTTTTGCAAGTAAAATGAAGAAAATATGAAGTTGTTACTAAGCCCCAAAAGTTGCAGCTCAAGCCAGAAAGATGAACTAAGAAAAAGTAAAATTTAAGCCTACAACTAAGTAATGAAATTTGACGCTAAGTAACATTTTAAGAAACCTTCACTGCAAGGAAACATTAAGCTCCAAATTTGAAGTTAAGCATAAAAGGAAAATCCTCGTGGCAAGGAAACCTCCCTCCATTGCTAAATATGATAAAGATATATTATGGTAACTCAAAATAATTAAAAACAAAATATGAATTACAAGTAGACTAAATACCTTTCCATATAAGAATACACAAGAGCAAGAGTAATTACTTATGTCCTTCGTTGGTATGTAAGATGAGTCAATGTTAGACTGGTTTTCATTAGGGTTAGAATAATAAGAATTTGGAATCATAAAATGATCAAAGATTAAAAAGGGAAAACATGTGTCCTAAAAAATGTGACATTAGGTAACATATCATATCTTTTGGTAGTTGAAGGGTTATATTTATATATGTTTTTTTAACATAAGAATATTTTAGAAAAATATATTTAACATTTTCTGTAAAGTGTTTATCTAAACCTTAAGAGGCATTAGGAACCACATAAGAAGAATCAAACATCCTAAAATTAAGAATGACAACGATACGAATTGTGCATACCTTTTACGTGTTACTTGCTTCATCTAAAATGAAAAAATGAATGAAAATGAAAAGTTTTTACAAGAAATATGATTAAAGATACATGAAAGTATTCATGGATCTTAACCTTCTACAAATAAAGAAATACAAGTTGTTGAAATGCTTGAAACAACACTAAATATGAGTACGTGTGTTTTAATACAATTACATACTTCATAAAGAACTATAAACACAACCTTGACAATCTAACACTTAAATGCATTTAATAAAGAAAAATGCTGCAGCCCAATTAATTTTGTCTAAGCTTGAAAAACTAATCTTAGTAACAATCATATTACTTGAAGGCTGCTACTTCCCGCACCACTTTTTTTTCTTCCAGCACCCCGTATACTTTAAATTTCCCCTTTTACCCCTAATTCAAAGTAAAAATCCAAAATTACTTTTCATTCCCATTTCCCCTTCCCCTTGCGCTTGTGCCATCCATATTAAAAATACCTTCCGTACCAACCATTTCGGAATAAAAAAAAAATCCAAAACAAGTGTTTCAGAAATTATTTCAAAATTCGAAAATATTTGTATTCTAAATCCAGAAATTACTTCTGGAATACCCAACCAAAAATCGAAAATATTAATAAGGTGTAGGAATTTTTATTATAATTTTAATGAGATTTAATATAGGAATTTCATATCTTATGGTGGTGTAGGAAAAGTCACCCTTACTTGAATTAATAAGTTATTTAAATGTAGTATACAATATGCAACCTTCTATAAATAAATTAATGATATCTGAATGAATATTTGTAATAACTATATAAAAAGTTTAGGACGAAACTTAGAAAAAGAAAATGTAAGTTTGAGGGTTAATCTACTTTTGACGCTTCTCATTATCTCTTTCGTTTTTTCTCATATATATATATATATATATATATATATATATATATATATATATATATATATATATATATATATATATATATATATATAATATAGAGAGGAAAATTTTACTGAAATGTGCAAATAGAGAAAAAAATGGTAATAGTAAAAATAACATGTTAGCAGAAAAGAAAAATAAGAAAAAATGGGAAAAAGGCTCGGATAGTAAATAAGAAATCAAATCAAAATATATTAAAAATATCTACTTAAACTTTCCCTAATCTTTGAATCTTTTGCTAAAAGCAGCAGATAGACATTTGTGCAAATATAGTGTGTAATATTAGTATTAAGAAACCTTTGCTGCAAAAATATATTTACTGTAACATTACGCATGATGGTAAAACCATAAGGGAAACAAATGACTAAACAAAAAATGTTACCACTACAGTATTCAAAACTTTGCTGCAAAAAGTGGAGCACCAATATTCGAATTTCATTCTAAAATTTCTCCCTCTTCATCAGATTTCTCAAATCCTTCTTTAACCAAGGAAAAAAGTTCTTTGTGTGGATTATTATGTACAATAGAGTCATTCTCATCCACATCACTGTCTTCGTCTTCACTACTATGATCATCATTATTTAGGCTAGCAATTTTTTTGACAGCTCCCTCGTTCCCGCGTTTAGGAATATCTTTTTTAGTGTCAACTTCAGACCAGTTCTCTTTAACCATGACTGATGGATATCTAAGTGGCTTATCAGGACAATGTTTGAAGAAAGAATTTATTACCATGAACCTGAAAACCTGAAACAGGTGGCTCTTATCCTTGCTTATATCTGCACTCAAGAGTTTCTGCAATAAAGTTGGCTTCCTCATTTTTAATGAAGGGCTTTCTGAAAAGTCAGCAAACTTTTGCTTCTTGCCGAACCGACCTTTTCTGTCTAATTTCTTGTTGAACTTGTTTTGGAACTTTCTTTTGTCACTAAATTTGTTTTTCCCTTCATTCTGAAGACCTTGATTATCAGAATTCTTAAGGTAGTGTGATGGTATTTCAGCAACTTCGATTCCTAATTCAGCTTGCTTTGCTAAAACCTCCTTAAGCTGCAAAGACAAGATATATACACTGCTAATGAATTGGAATACCATTTGCTGAGTTCAAGGAATATTTATGTCAGCACATATATTTCCTGCTAAAAAAGCCTATTTTCTTAACTTATATATTGAACATTATTAAATTTTACATGATAATATTATATTGGGAAGTGTTACATGCTAATAACATCCCTCTAAGTATACCTCTCTTTGTAAGACCTCCCTTTTAATGACCTTGGAGTCCATCGGTCATTCACAGTGCCTCTGCAATTAGTATTCAGGAATTGATATTTAGAAAATAACATCTGATAAACACAAGCAGTAGATACATCAGTTTGTTTACAACCTTCTGAAAGTTGTTACAAGGATGATTCTTTTTCCGTGCTTCACGCCATTGTTTGATTTCTTGCTCAGTGTAAGTCACAGAGAAAGATCTAACCATTCAAGAAATGAAATAATAGCAATCATTAAAAAATCAGGGTTAGAGTTAAGGTATTTTCAGTATAAAAGAATAAGTTGAGAAATTCGAAGTTTAAGAAAAGTAATTTAATAGTGAAAAGACAATAAAAATCTAATAAGAAAGCAGACAATTTATAAAAATAACACCAAAAGCAAATCTAATTTCATTTAGAAGGTTATCTGGATTCTGGAAAACATTTATTTGGACAAAAATCACAAGTCTGGTACCGAAATTGTGAAAGGCCACAACCTTATTGATTCAATATGTTGAAGGGAGGCAGGACGATGTAATTATATAGAACCACATGTGTTGTTTGACTACCACACTTGTCTTACACACAACACATACTTATGTCCATGTTGAATGCAAAAGTTAAAAATACTATACTAGATGTATTATCTGTTTATCATGCCTCCATTACAAGAATCAATTTGGAAAATTTCCCTCCAACAGAAATTTCCATATGTAAGTCTTTGCCAACTGTTTCACCTTTCTAGTCGAGAGCATCTTTGCAAAAAAGATTCTATTAATCAATTGTTTGGTGCAACATATATGATTTCTTTAATTGAGTTGCACCAAAGAATAAGTTTTAAAGAATTAATCTTTCTAGAAATAATTTAAATTTCATAGGTCTAAAGAAAACAAATATAAATATATAAAATCAAATTCTAAAACATTCTTTAATGAATAATACTTCTCTCACTCGTGACTAAATTTTTTACCACTTGTTTCTTCAAATATTCAAATAAAATTCACTAATAATGATTAGCAAGTATATGTGGGTTGGATACCATGATATCCATACCCGTTTTATTAAGAACCGAGTAATTGAAATACTCTTGTCCATTATCCATGGTTATCCATTAATAATATTCTTTTAGAATTTGTTACGAATTTTATCCACAGATTTCCTCGAGTGTAGATTTATTTGTCATCCCTAATTCTACTATCTATCTTAGTGGGATGTATTTCTTATCCTATGAGAAGAGCTAGATTAGAAGGCAACATGATAGAATAGTCTACCTTTCTACTCTCACACCACTCCAACTCCATTATTATCATTGTCACCACCCCTGTCATAATTGTCCCTGCTCTTGCCACCATCCCTCCCATTATTGCCTCTGTTACCATTTTCACTACCCTTATTGTTGTTGCCACCACCCCACATACACCCGCTCTACTATCATACTTGAAAGAATTAATGTAAACGAAAGAAGATTTTTATTCAAATTGATTCAAAACAGTACATCCACTTCTATATATAGAGAACTCAAACGTTAAAGTAATAATTACAAGAGATCTTTAGAATCTACTAACAACTTCTAGTAATTTAATATCCTAACAACACTCCCCCTCAAGCTAGTGGAATGGATATCTATCATTCCTAACTTGCATGTGAAATCATGAAATCACTTACTAGGAAGACCTTTTGTAAACAAATCTGCTAACTGAAGTTCAGATGGGATATAACAAGTAGTAACAAGGCCACTATCTAATTTCTATTTAATTAAGTGTCGATCTATCTCTATGTGTTTGGTCTATCATACTGAACTGGATTGTGAACAATGCTAATAGCTGACTTATTATCACAAAAGATAAAGAATCATAGGTTCTTAACATGCCACTTTAAGATCATTTAGAATAATTCTCATCCATAACAATTCACATAGCTTGGAATTTAGCCTCTACACTAGACCTTGCAACAACATTTTGTTTCTTACTTTTCCTCACCAAATTTCTACCCAAGAACATGCAAATATCCTAAGGTGGATTTCCTATCTATGACAAACCCTGCATCATCTGCATCAATTGGTATTTTTCCTACCATGATTCCTAAACATAACAAACTAGAAAATGTTAATTGGGAGAAAAATCATCTTTGTTTGGTCTCTATTATATTTTGGCTAGTTAGAAATTTAAGTATGAGTTGAAAGTTCCTCATTGAGTAAAAATGAAAAAGTTGAGTGATGTATAAGGTAAAAAGACCCACAAACACAAATCCTTAAGATTTTGGGTTGAAAATGGTGCCATGCTTTCTTATATGGATTTGCTCTAACTCATTGGTATTAAATCTCTTCAATATATCCTCGTAGAAAATTCCTAATATTACAACCCGATGACATGTCTTGGTGGCAAACTCAAACAAAGGCAAGCATGCCCCATTTTGGTAAGAATTCTATAGTAGTTAGGGTTAGGAGAAGTGTGTTGAGATAAATGGGAAGGAGGAGAACAAGCATGTCCTGTAGCTTAGTCTTTGAATCATGTGCGTAAAACCATATCAAATTCCTTGCTTATTATGGCTATTAAAAGAAAAACATAAGGTCAACTTCTAAAACTAAATTTAACTACCCAAGGAACTCCTCTTAACACCTAATCATCAATATCAAATACCCATGAATCTATATAAGAACCATTAAAAGGCAAAAAAAAGTTACCATTGTTAGACCCTTAATGCCACATACACTGCAAGAGTGTGTGCAGTCATCCCAAATAAACTTTTGTTTTCAGAGATGTTCAAAGCATGACCTACAAAGTACAGTGGTGGACACAATTGTGAGCCTGTAACATGGCTTGATGGTTACCATTATGTCCATCTAGTATTTTCAGTCTCAGATGTTTTCTGACTACCATGCTTCATCTCACAGTTCAAAATTAAAATAGACCGAAATATTTTCCTGTACTACAATATGCTTATATGCCAACAATTTTTACATTGCTAACCTTTAGCTAAAATGAATAGTTGATTAATGCATGTATTAGAGCTGGTTACAAATAAGGGTTAAATATAGAGTTGGCTTTCCCTATGGCCCATAGGTAGTGAGTAATGACAGTTAAGAAAACTGGACATTTGTACACAGAATCAAGGATAATATGCCAAAACTTCTAGCTGAGTGGCGAGAATTTTCTATTAACATTGTTCTACTTTTGTGGTGTACATCATTCTTTTTCAAGTAAATTCTCACATTTTCAAGAAAATATTACATTCAGTTGATATCTACTAGCATCATTTTTAGCACTCCAGAATCAGCAATGTAAAATAACCTTCAATTTCAGGAAGTAACAAATAAACTAAGAACTATTTAATTAGCATCTCGTTGTTACACATTATCATTATCAACAAAGACAATTAAAAAAGGACTGCAAACAAGTAATAGACTGGTACCAGATAAAAAAGAATCAGAAAGTGAAGCAGAAGCTACCTTTCTAGTTGCTGCTTAAGTTCCTTTGATCTTACACTATCCTGTGCTGCCCTCCCACTGTAAGGGCCTGTTTCCATCACAACATTAGCCTAACCATAGAAAATATTTCATCTGGGTAACAAGGTAGAAAAGTTCAAACCTCTTCCATTATGATCTTTAAGAAACCCAGTTCTGCGCTTTCCATTATTCACATCATTAAATTTAGACTTCTGGAATCTAAAGAAATAGGACAATTGTAACGCCGAGGAAAAACATGCAAGTGATCAAGAGTAACAAAGAGAAAAAAAAATAACATACCCTCCTTTAAACCCCCCTCGTGTTGGTCTATTTTTGAAGTTTTTGCTGGGTGATCCATTCCAGTTGGTATTTGGAACATTAGTTTTAATATTTCCATAAGGATTCACCTGCAACAATTATTGAGATTTGCAGTAAATATAATACCACAGCTTCATTTACAATAGTATTTACATGTAGTAGAACAATAAATTCTGCTAACATACATTGAAAAGACATAAAACACTTCAGTTTAAATACCTGTGAGTGCGACTTTAAAAGTGCAGGAGGTTGAGAGTTACTTGTATGAGCCAAATCAGAATTAAGTGACCCAGAAGTATTCCCTTGTAATTGATGAGATGAAAAAGGCGACTGTGATACAAAAGCATTTGCATTCACGTTTGGTGGAGCAAGGTTTTTCTCGTTCGGGTCAATATGCAGCCGGACATGCCTTCCAGGCTCAAAACCTAACTGTGGACTTGGAGAAAGTAATGAACTCTGAGGGACCATAGCCTGAGGCAGTTGGTTTGGAAACCCAAACATGGGGAAGGAACCAGGATGCATGCCATGCGGAACCCCTTGAGAAGGGCTTGACAATTGTGTAGGTAACTGTTGATTCATATTCTGCATAGGATAAGGGGCACGAAATTGGCCATTTGGCATACTCATATTCACATTAGACGGCTGAAGTATATTCAAAATACTCTGTGCCAACATTTGTCCCTGTAAATGAGACAAATTGATTTGAGCTGCATTCAGTATGACTTGTCCCTGAACAGGATACATTGGATTGCTGTAATTGGGATTGCCAACGTTATTTTGGGGACCTAAAACCCCCACAAGGGGTTGACCCTGTTGATGACCAGGCATACCCATTTGACACAGATGCATCTGATCGTTTTGCAAGGGAAAATGATTATGATTTGCAGCATTCATGAAAGGTGCCACATTCATAGGTAGTCGCTGCATAAAAGGGGGTGACAGGCTTTGGCTTTGGTGGTTGCCAGAACAAAATTGGGGCTGGGGTGTCATGCCCACACCATTGTTTTGTAAGAAATTTTGATGGTTAGGATTAGGAGCATAAGGGGGTTGGGTTTTGGAGGAGGAGTTGGCATTGTTAGCCATTATGTTAACATAAATACAAAAAACTTATACAATTCAAAGTTTCAGTTAAACACAGTTTTCGAATCTGAAGGGTGGGAAGGAACACAATAACTCTGAACGTGGTCAAAGCAAAAAAGGACAACAACCTCCATTAAACACAGTTGCGATCATTAAATATATGGAATCTGCCTGCATGCCAAATTTAACAAGATTGGAAATATCAGTTAAGAAATGAACCAAACAACTGAGGAAGAACAACAACCAATTGAGAGACAATGACAAGACAAATAAAAAAGAGGTGACAATCAGAGGCAAATAACTGTTGAGAAAGAAGGCTTACCAATTGAGAGAGAATAATAAGACAAATAAAAAAGAGGTGACAAAGGAACATTTTCTAATTAAGCCAATAGACAGTTACTAATTAAGCCCATTTTCTAAACAGATTCCAACTGTAGTATGAACATTTTACTCAAAGAAAAAACGAATATGCACAAACTTTGATGGTCAGATTTGGAGGGAATGATATCATGGCTTAAGCTGTTACAATGTTTGAACCCAAAACAGTATAAAGAAAAGTTATTTAACATGACCAAACTCTATGAATAAGCCAATAGTAACAGTCCAACATATGTCTACCATGGAACTACATATACAATTACCTTAGTTTTTTTTTTTAATTACAAAGATGTACAAAACATGAACAAAAGGTCAAAACAGAAGTTTTTAACAACTAAGTGACTTCTCTCAATCTCAATTACAAAATAAAAAACCTAATGACACAAAATGTGAAAGTAAAAGTTGGTACATAATCATATTATGAAAAGTGAAAAATATCATATATTCAATTACATTAGTGTTACGGGTGACTTCCTTTCCTATTTCTTTAGGAATAATATACCTTTCTATGGTTCTAAATTTAACTTCATTTAGTTTTGAATCTTTTAAAATGGTTAATTTTAACCCTCGTAAATTTTAAATAAGATGTTGTCCCATTTAATGTTTCCACGTAACCAAAACTATCTCTAGATCTCTTTCACTCTTTATCTTCACCCAAAACCCTTCTCCAAAATATTTCAATGTATTCTATAATTCTTGACTGTTTTATTTCTAAATAAATCCATCACATCAGTATCCATAGCCCTCTTTCTATACCCTAAAAACTCACATAATCACATATTGATGGGTGGGTTATAGTCATTAATTATGGTTCTATATATATGACATTGGTCTTACACATATAAGACGTTTGACACAATTTTTACTATTTTTATCCTCAAAATCTAAAATCTTAAGCCAATGGAGTTATAGGCCTTTCATCTTATATAATATTTAACTTTGTCTATTCTATAAAATATGGGATTTAACTCACACTTGGAGTATTCCAAGTATATATATATGTGTGTGTGTGTGAAAGACCTAAACCAATAAACACACAATAAAGGTGCAATTACAACTACACTGGAAAACCAAATCTTGCAATTTCAGAACACCAAACCAGTACCAATCCCAAACAAATGTATCAAAATAAACAAATATCTTGCAATTTTATAATGAACGACGTTAAAAATCTCACAGGAGAATCACAACACCGTCTTTGACCTTCACAGGGGAAGCATTAACGCCACCACGAGCTCACCTCCTCGGCAGCGGGTTTGAGCTTCTCAAATTTCTAGTTGAAGATTCGTGCTTCATGCACGAACTTGATTTCAAAGAACTGAATTTGAGACCTATTAAGGTGGCGACTGGCAGCTTAGGGCTCAGGTACCGCACTAGTGAGGTTCCAACGGTAGTTGGCGAGGGCGAGCGGCGGCTCTTGCCGTCGGAGGCCCAGTTCGCGAGCTCTGGCAGTTGACGCCGATGATCGTGGTAGATGAAGTTTCAGGAGGCTGAGGCGTGGCGCCTTGCGGAGGAGGAACGACAAGAGAGAGAAATCGGAGAAGGGGAT
>Ga0214544_1011496_pt1 | contig 12186 bp, 19 predicted proteins | sample CNSS3metaG_FD_160074 | JGI IMG/M metagenome (GOLD analysis project Ga0214544, IMG submission 160074) | Root nodule microbial communities from cowpea collected in UCLA plant growth center, Los Angeles, California, USA - CNSS3 | ecosystem: Host-associated > Plants > Roots > Nodule | place: USA...
AAATCGAGACCAAATCCAACCCAAAATTCAACCCAAGTGTTTAGATCACACTCCCAAAGTAACAAGGCAAGGCTAGCACTCAAAATCCACCAATGGAGTGAAGTAAACACTTTTAAAAACTTGTTCATACATTTCATACCGTTTACCAACACAAAATAAAAGTACGGTTCCAGCTCCCCTAACCTGGTCTCCTTTGCTTAATTTGAATGTGAGATTCTTCTTCTTGGCCAAAAAAATGTCTTCCCTTAGTGCTCCCGCATTCCAGCTCCAAACATACTCTTAATTCTCTCAACACACTCTCAAATTCGCTCTCCTCTCACTATGTAACAATGGCAACCTTGCAAACCTTTCTTCTAACCTAAAATTGGCTTTTTAAGGGTGCCTTAATGCTAGGTTAATTACCAAAACGCAAATTTGGTTTAATGATGCTTGTAAATACCATTCAAGGACCATTATGGCTGATTCTCCAGCCTCCCTTGGCTGCCATTCAACTAGGGTTTTTCCTTGCCCTTTCACCTTCATGCCAAAGGAATTTTGGCAAAAAGAAAGTTTAGTTTAAGTTCACCTAGGTTCGAACCCATCCTATGCCAATGTCAAATCAATGCATAACCATTTAACCAATTCATGTTTCGTGATGATTAATATAATTCTATGATTATATTATCACTTACCATGATTAAGCATATTACTAAAAATACTAATAATTAAATAAGGGTTAAATATGAAGCAAGTAGCTCCAGCTTCTACCTCCCTAATCGCCTTTTGAGCTGATATCAACTTCAGCCCCAAAGTCTCTGGGAAAATCACATTGCGTCGTCCGCAATCAATAACAATGTGATTGCCTGACAACCAATCCATTCCCAGAATTACGTCCAAGCCCTCCATTGGCAAGCATATGAGATTCACTTTGAACCTGCGGCTCGCCACTTCTATAAAACAACCTACACAGACCGAACTGGTAGCCACCTGACCCGAAGATGGAGTTGAAACCAGCAACTCACAATCCAAGTCATGTTTCTCCAAGATCAGTTTTAACACACATGCATCAGAAATAAAGGAATGTGTTGCTCCAGAATCAAACAACACCAGTACTACTTTACCAAACAATACACAAGGTTCAAGAATAAGATTACCCGATTTTATAGCCTCGCTGGTGATCAGGGCAAAGACTCTGCCAGCAGCTCTAGGTCTCTCAAACACTGTAGCTAGTGGTTTCCTAGTGGTATTGGTCTTCTTCTTTGGCCACTGGTTAGCAAAATGCCTGGATTGATCGCAGATGAAACATTTGTGACTGCTCCCCTGTCCACTGGGTGAACTCTTCAACTGCGGGCAATTCCTCTTCAGGTGTGTGCCCCCACATTGGAAACATTTAAAGTCTCCGGAGGTGGTAGGGGGACGGCTATAAGGCTTCTTCATTTGCCTAGCCTCTACGACATTCCTCTGATGTCGAACCACTGGACCAGGACCCTTCTCCAGGTGCTCAACACTCTCAGAGGTGTTACCACCTTCTTCAGCTCATGTTTGAGTCCTCGCTCAAACTTCAGACACCTCCACTCCTCGGTAATGTCCTACGAGTAGTACCTCGCCAGATGCTTAAACTTGTTGACATACTCCTGCACTGTCATATCCCCTTGCTGCAATGCAAGGAATTCAGCCTCCCTGTCCTGTCTAGCTGTATCTGAAAAGTATTTCTCCAGGAAGCGAGTCCTGAAGTTGGCCTAAGTCACCGGCTCTTCCTTAGTCTCCATTTGTTGTTGCATGCCTGCCCACTAATATTCAGCATCCTCATTCAGCAAATAGGTGGCAAACAGCATCTTCTGCTCATCTTCGCAGTTCATCACCTTGAAGATCTTCTCACATTTGTGGAGCCATGCATCCGCTTCATCGGGAGAGGCTTTGCCAGTGAACTCCACTGGCTTGTGGCACAGGAAGTCCTCCACAGTCGGTACCCTAACTGGTGCAATCGCCATTCTAGGCTGCGCTGCTACCGATGTCTGCATCGCATCCACCATCCGGTGAATAGCCTCCGTGATGTCATCAGCACCACTACTCCTTCTCCTTTTGTTAGCAGCCATAGCCTGGATACGCCACATTACAACTATTAAAATCAATTCACTTAGTTAAACAAAGCCATTAATCTCTTACCAACATTCAACACAAACACACAACAATCAAGCGATAAGCTCACTCCCCAAAAGCCCCAAAATATTTTTTTTATATTTTCAAAACTTTTGCTCTGATACTAAATGTAACATCCCGGTATGATAATACTTAAAATAATTAATAAACAACAATTTACATAAATAAACCTCATTTATTACTGAAAACTATTTCCCAAAAACCATGGGGAATTTCAAAACTTTACAATATTAATAATCCAAATATTCTAAAACCATAAAAAAGCTGTAATCAATTTACATATAAAATAAACCAAAAACAGTTATAAATCCCCTCGTGCCTTGAGCCCACTCTCCGCCACTAAGTGTCTCCTGGCTCACTTGAAACATCATCTGCTCCCAAATAATAAATTACCGATCATCGCCACACACAAACAGATAGGGGAGCTATGCACATAAACATAAATAAACATAAAATATAACTTCCCAACCCATTTATAATTATTTATTAATTTTCCAAAAACACCCACTTTCCCACACTCATAACCAATATGAGTTCATGCATGTAGTCTAAATTTGGGATTACATGTACTTCCACGACCCTCCTCGCTCGTGGTCCAACCTACAAGCCTATCCTGCTTGTAGTCCTGCTTCATGGACTACCTCGCCCGTCATCCGATCTCCTTGCTCGGACTCGGACCGCATACCCGCCTTTCCTACTATGAACTCCCTCGCTCATAGCATTTTCAAGTTGAGCATGAGATGAACTCCCTCTAAAAGTTCGTGGCAAATGGGTCACAAAGTCCATGGAGATGCTGTCCTATTTCCATATTGGTATCTCCAAGGGCTGTAGAATACCACCGGGTCTCTAATGCTCAACCTTCGCCTTCTGACACGTCAAACAGGCTGCCACAAACTATGCAACATCCCTCTTCATTCCCTGTCACCAGAAGGTCTCCTTGAGATCTTGGTACATCTTAGTCATACCAGGATGCATGCTAAGACGACTCTTGTGCCCTTCCTGAAGGATTAACCTTTTCACTTTCGCGTCATCTGGTACACACACCCTGCCTTGAAATCTCAATATACCGTTATTACCCAAGGCAAAATCTCTAGCCTTATCTGACCCAAGCTCTTCCTAACTCTGTTCAAACTTGCATCCAACAATTGTCTTTCTTTGACTAAGTCCAGGAAGTCACTAGATATAGTCAGGTTACTACATCTATTCAGTCTGGACTCCAACTCCACTTGTAGCTTCATATCCCTAAATTGCTCCAATAATTCCACCTTCTTAATCATGAGATGTGCAGTATGCACAATCTTCCTACACAGGGCATCTGCTACTACATTTTCCTTCCCGGGATGATACAATAGGTCAAAGTCATATTCCTTCAAAAATTCCATCCACCTTCTCTGCCTCATGTTCAGCTCCTTCTGATCAAACAAATACTTGAGACTTTTGTGATCGCTGAACAAGCGAAACTGAGCACCGTAAAGATAATGCCTCCATATTTTCAAGGCGAATACTATAGTTGTAACATCCCGGTAGGATATTACTTAAAATAATTAATAAATAGCAATTTATATAAATAAACCTCATTTATTACTGAAAACTATTTCCCAAAAACCACGGGGAATTTCAAAACTTTACAATATTAATAATCCAAATATTTTAAAACCATAAAAAAATTATAATCAATTTACACATAAAATAAACCAAAAACAGTTATAAATCCCCTCGTGCACTTAGCCCACTCCCTGCCACTAAGCGTCTCCTGGCTTACCTGAAACATCATCTGCTCCCGGATAATAAATTACCCGATCATCGTCACACACAAACAGATAGGGTGAGCTATGCACATAAACATAAATAAACATAAAATATAACTTCCTAGCCCATTCATAATTATTTATTAATTTTCCAAAAACACCCACTTTCCCACACTCATAACCAATATGAGTTCATGCATGTAGTCTAAATATGGGATTACATGTGTTTCCACGACCCTCCTCGCTCGTGGTCCAATCTACAAGCCCATCCCACTTGTAGTCCTACTTCACGGACTCCCTCGCCCATCATCCGAACTCCTCGCTCGGACCCGGACCGCATACCCACCTTTCCTACTATGAACTCCCTCGCTCATAGCATTCTCAAGTTGAGCATGAGATGAACTCCCTCGCTCATTCATCCCAATAAGAGTACCTCCATTGAACTAATCAATTCACGTTCCGCATGCGGTCCACCCATTACGAACTCCTCGCTCGTGACTCAAACCAAGCACATCCCAAATCCTAAGGACTTAATCCTTCTAGCCCAACACCACCAAAACATGCATATACTTTTCATAAGTTAAGGAACATCAAGCTAAACAACTAAAATAGCACCCGCAAGCATGAATACTTAGTATTCTTGCCTAAGCCAAGGGTCTTCGCCCAAGCAAGGCTCTCAATCTCGCTTAAGCCACAATTACCTTGCCTGAGCGAGTGTGAAACAATGACCTTCCCACCTCATCTCGCTTAGGCGAGCTCTTCTCGCCTGAGCGAGTCATACTTTCGCTCAGAATCACACATACCTCGCCTGAACGAGAAATTCGATGCAAACTGCATCAAACCACAATGAGACCTCGCTTAGGCGAGCCACTCTCGGCTAAGCGAGAGTATCTGTCGCCCCAAAACAAAAACCCCTTGCCTGGACGAGAAGTCGCACTTAATGTCTATAGGTTTCATCGTGACCTCGCTTAGGCGAGCCATTCTCGCCTAAGCGAGACTATCTGTCGCTCAACACTGAACCATGTCGCCTGAGCGATCAGCGCGAACCCAAAATCAGTAACGAGTTTCTGCAACTCTCGCTTAGGCGAGAGGGACTCGCTTGGGCGAGAATTGTAGAGTTCCGTCTCTGTTCACGAACCCAATTCCCCAAAACCAATGCAAAAACATCATTCAATCACTACTAACACAATGTTATGGCAAGTAATATCAGAAGCATGCTTTCTAATTACCAGGAATACCAAAAATTCGAGCATTCAATCATCAATAAACCTCCAAGGTTAAAACCCTCATCCAATTCATAAGAACAAACCCCAAAACTTTATGCACAATATCAATTTCCCCACTTGTCATTCATAGTGTCTATAATACGAATTTAACATCATGTGGAATCAAATTTGAATTAACGCAAACACAGAATCACAACTATATTCACATGCAAATATGGACAGCTCCCCTAACCTGGACTTCTGGATTAAAATTGGTAAGGATGAAGGACCCTTGGTTCACAATTGCTTTTGCTTCAGCCCTTGCACACCCCAATTCAGCCTCTCACTCTCCAATTTTCGCTCTTCTCTCACACCAAAACAAATTAAGAAACCCTTCTTTCCACCTAAATTTTTCCTTTTATATGTGTCTTAATATTGGGTTAAAGTGCTGAAACGAAAATTGATCTTTATGGTGTGTTTAATTCTCATTTAAGGGTCATTATAGGATGGTTTCCAGCCCCTCTTAGGGGCCCCTTTTGCTAGGGTTCTCTCTACCTTTTCACATCCACTCCAAACTAACTTTGGCAAAAATAAAGGTTAATTTCTGTCTATCAAGGTTTGAACCCGTGACCTTCCACTCGTAAGGCCAAAGCACAACCATTATGCCAATTCGCATTCAGTGATAACTATTATAATTCTATAATCTTATTATCACCCAACATGATCACGCTTAAGATTAAAATTTAAATAATCAAACAACATATAAATGGCACACATAGGACTCGAACCTAAGTCCTCTCACACAATCAAAGTACTCTCAACCACTTAAGCTAGTACTTTTTCACGTCACACCAAACAACATTTAATGACATAAAGGCTCTTCCTACCCGCATTTATTAATTAATTAATTTTCACGGGTCTTACAATAGCTGACAACTCTAGGTCATGAGTGGGGTAGTTTCTCTCATGCACCTTAAGTTGCCTCGACGCATAGGCCACCGCCTTCTTTTCTTGCATCAACACACAACCCAAACCCAGGTGAAAGGCATCACAATAGACCTCAAAAGGTTTCCCCACATCCTGAATTACCAATATGGGCGCACTAGTCAACATTCGCTTCAACTATTGAAAGCTTTCCTCACACTTATCTGTCCAAGTGAAAGGTTGATCCTTCCAGGTAAGCTGCGTTAAAGGTGTCACTATCTTGGTCTATGTGATCGACTTGGGACTTTCCCACTTTACCACTGCCTCGACCTTTGCTGGATCTACTGCAATCCCCTGAGCGGATATCACATGTTCCAAAAACTGAACCTCATCCATCGAGAATTCACACTTGGACAACTTGACATACAACTTCTTCTCTGTCAAAACACCAAGCACCGACTTCAGGTGTTCTGCATGTTCATCCTGAGTCTTAGAGTAGATGAGAATGTCGTCTATGAAGACTACGACAAACTTATCTAAGAAGGGCCTGGAAATTCTATTCATGTAGTCCATGAACACGCTGGAGCATTGGTCACACCAAAAGGCATAACCACATACTCGTAGTGTCCATATCGGGACCTGAAGGCTGTCTTTTGCACATCATCAGCCTTTACAAAAATCTGATGGTACCCTGACCGCAAATCTATCTTCGAGAATACCAATGACCCATGCAACTGATCCATCAGGTCGTCTATCCTCAGAAGGGGATACTTATTCTTAATCGTCATCTTGTTTAGTTGCTTGTAGTCCACACACAAACGTGAACTTCCATCTTTCTTCTTCACTAGCAACACTAGTGCTCCCCAAGGCGAAGTGTTGGGTGAAATAAACTACTTCCCCAGTAGCTCCTCTATCTGACTCTTGAGCTCTACCAATTCCGCCGGAGCCATGCGATATGGGGCCATCGATACCGGACCTGTCCTTGTGATGAAGGCGTGACCACCTCCTTAGAAGCTCCCTCGAGAAGGATCAGTAGAAGAATGTCTGGAGGGGAGTCTTCTATTCCATCATCTTTATTTTTGTTTTGCATTACTTTAGTTTGAATTCCCTAAGTTAGTTTCTAGTTGACTTATTTTGGTTGACTTGTTGACTTTGACCCAAAGTTGACCTTTTGACCAAGATTATATTAACTTAAACCAACATGCTAATCCTTGTTTGCCTTATTTTATAGGTAATTAAGAGAAAGTAGAGCATGGCTAGGTGGCACATGGTGATTGGAGCACATGGATGAAGTGGAAGAGAGAGGAAAGCAAAAAGCATAAAGTAAAAGCAAAAGTAGACATGTACCTTGTCTCCTTTTGCCTTTTTGGTTTATTCCATTAAATGCTACTTGGTCTCCTTCCTCTTTTGGCCTAGAATCCTCATGGGAATGCATCCACCAATCATCTCCCTTCATTTGGCCGAGATTGACTCTCACTTTAGGTATAGGGTTTGCTAGCTAATCCTTTATCATGTTTTTGTATTTGCTAAAGGACCCCTATGAACTCCTATTTAAAGGGTGCTCATTGTCTTGTAAAATGGTTGATCATTTTGTTATAAACTTTGTGTTTTCAACCACCAAATTCCGTGAGCTCTCCTTCCTAGAAGTGAACTCACTTTTGCCTTATCTTGCTTGCAAGTGGTGGCACCATCACTCATCTCTAAGGGTTTGGTTGGCTTAGATCCCCCCTATGAGTGGCGTGCTTCACCCATTGCTCATCTTCTATGCTTTCCATTTTTAATGTTTCTTCTTTCATTTTGTTCTTTTTGTGTTGTTGAATCCGTGTGTGTGTTAACTTGAATCCAACTCTCTTCTCCCTTTCATGAGCTTGAGAAATGAACCTTCACATATAGATAGCATGCTATCTTAATGTCCAGTGGGAATTTTCAAAAATCTTTCTTAAACAACTTCACCATATTCATAACTCTAAAAGAAAACAAGATAATCCTTCATCACCCTAGCACTAGGTCAATAGAGAACTCCACCTCTCTAATGGGAGGCAACCCTGACACCTCATCCGGGAATACATCCTCAAACTCGTGCATAACCGGTATAACTCACGTCCTCTCCTCTTTCTCCACCTCAAGATGTGTGAAGATTATGTAACACTGTGCGCCCTCTTGTAGTTCCTTCACAACCCCTTGAGATGTTAACAACTCAGGGTCCTCTAAGTCGGAGAAAAGCAGCTTCTTCTCTCGACAATCTATAAGAATGTGATTGGCAGAAAGCCAATCCATCCCCAAGATCACCTCCAATTCCTGTAGAGGTAGGCAGATCAGATTCACTTTGTACCTGCGTCCCTCTACCTCCACTGGACACTTAGCACACAAGGACGATGTCCTGACCATACCCGACACCGGAGTAGACACCGCAAGCTCACACTACAGCTCGCATACTTGCAGACCCAAACATTCCACACATGCATCTGACACAAAAGAGTGTGTCACCCCAGAATCATACAACACACAACATTTCATCCCAACTATCAAACAATAACTCATAACCAGGTTACTTGAGCCTGCAGCCTCCGCTCCGGTCATGGCGTACACTCTGCCTGTCGCTTGAGGCCTGTTGCCTTTGTCCCTCCGCTGATGCTGGTGGGGAGTCTGAACTGGAGGGCGTGTCGCTGCCCTAATGAGGGTGGGACAGTTCTTCCCAAAGTGGCCTTCCTTGATGCAATTGTTGCATCTACGGTAACCCTCCATGCGTGGGCAAGCGTTCCTCAGATGAGGGCCCCCACATATGTAACACTACACTCGACTCTGCTGGGAAGGAAAGCTCCTAGACCCTTGAGACTGATGATCAGGTTTATCATAAGGCTTCCTCCTCTCCTCGTGTCTCAGCTTGGACCCAGAGGGTCCACCTATCCTCTGGGTTGTTGTGGGCGCTGACCTTCCACTTCATTCTTCATCTTCTCAATCACTCGTGCTTTCTCCACTAGTGCAACAAAGTCCTTGATGGAAAGACGGGCTACCATCAGGCGGATGTCTCCCTTGAGGCCGTTCTCAAATTTTCGACATCTCCACTTCTCATCAAGTGGCAAAGTATAGAAGCGACTGAGATGCTTGAACTTCTCAGCATAATTTGCCATTGTCTTGTTCCCTTGTGTCAGCTGGAGGAACTCCACCTCCTTGGCATACCTGACATTGTCAGGAAAGTATTTAGAGAGGAATTTCCCCCTGAAGGCCTCCCAAGTTACCGACTCGTCTCTCTCTTCCATGATGGATTTTGTGCTTGTCTACCAATGTTCTGCCTCCCCGTAAGCATGTACACGGTGAAGGCTAATTTGCTCCCTGCCAGGCACATGTTCGCATCATATATTCTCTCCAAGTCCTTCAACCACTGGTCTGCTACATCTGGACTAGTCTTCCTGTTGAATTTCACTGGATGGTGTTTTAGGAAGTCTTCCATACTCCACTCTCTGATTGGCGATCGTGGCACAGCAGCTTCGAGGTTAGTTCAGGAACGACTTAAGGAGCTGGAAAAATCAAAGGGACAACAGGGACATAAGCTACCTAGAGTAATAGTAGCAGAGAAATGCAAGTACGATGAGGAAACACTTATGTGGGAAGAAATGAACTGGTTCGAGCTCGCTTGACTAAGGTGGTACCAAACCCTAGCAGAGGGGGAGACGGCTGCAGCTCTAAGGTTTTCTGAAAGTGAGTAGAATGAGTGAGTTAGGGCAGACTTAGGGTCTGTTTTCCCCTTTGGGCCAACCCTAGGCCCATCTGATTTGGAACGACCATTTAAAATAAGGCATAAATATAAGTAGGCCTTACACACACACACACACACACACACACACACACATATATATATATATATATATATATATATATATATATATATATATATATATATATATATATATATATATATATATATAAATCCTTCATGAAAACAAAATCTTGACTTCTTGAGTTCCATCCTAACTTGCGTTTGTCATGCTTAATGTAATTGTAAGTTAATTAAGAACATCAATGATTGATTATTGTGAACCTTAACGCATGATGTGTCTTTGTGAAAGGGTTTGGTGAAGTTTTTGGTACTATATAGAACCTTTACCAAACATCAATAAGATGTTTTCTCTAGTTCTGTAACACGAATGACAACTTGGTCAAACTTTATCTTTGCATCCAAAATCTTTAATCAATGTTGTTAATCAACAACAAATGATATAGTAAATATAATAATCATACATATAGTAACTTAGGGAGAGAAAGAGAAAGAAATTAGTCCAAACAATGTACTTATTGTCATAAATTGTATCATATACTAGATGAGTATTATTCTAAACATGATTTTCCATCATGGATGAAATAAAAAAGTAATCATGTTGCCAATGTTATTAAAAAAGATGGAGAACATACTCTCAACGTTATTTCACTATAGAATGAACTAAAGGAAATCAAAATTTGAATTTGCTTTCCTCTAAAAAGTTCTAATAATTATATTGAATTTTAGTAAAGATCAATCTTGTTAACAATTTCATAGGTGAGTGTTCTTTTCAACAATTGCAAAAGGTAAGAGTAATCTTATTACACAAATTATGGATATTAGTGCAACTATTATGTTACTCATGTCCAATCATTGTTTACAAGTTATTATAAAATCAAACATGTTCATGTAAAGCTTCCTAATAGCATTCATGTTATTGCCAACATTACTGGAACTATACATTTTCTTACCCTACATAATGTTTTTTACATACCTAAATTCACTCTTAATATTATATTTACTCAACATCTTGTTACTTCATTAAATTGTTAGTTAATTTTTTCTCACAATGTTTATTAGATTTGGCAGAAGGATACATCAAAGATGACTAGAGAAGCTAGATTGCAAGATAGTCTCTAAAATATGGATATGACATTCAATAGAATTTTTTTTTCTCATGATTCCTACATATGGAAATTTTAGATTTATGGAACTATAGGCTTGACCATCTTTCCAACAAAAGTGTTAGAACAGGTTCATAAAAATTTCGAAGGCATATATTTTGATAAGAAATTTGTATGTGAATTATGTCATTTCCTTTGAGTGAATGTTCTATTGATAATTTTTTTTATTTAATCCATATTAATATATAGGGTCCTCTTAATGGTTCTATACTTTCTCACTATTATAGATGATCATACTAGACACACCTAGACATGATGAAGGATTGACCACAACCAAGCATGGAGACACATGCTTAAGAAGACTAAGCATGTTTAGAAAGGAAGTTCACTAATTCTTTATCCCTTTCATTTGTGTTTGTTATTTTTGATTCCCAAAGTTGACTTAGTTGAATCAACTTTAGTTGAATTGTTGACCTTTGACTAGGTTTGACTTGTTGACTATAGTTGACTTGACTTAAGCCAACATGCTAATATATGTTTATTTGCTTTGTAGGTTAATTAGGAGTAAGAAAGCAATGCTAGGTGGCGCATGGTGATTGGAGAGCATAAATGATGTGGAGGAGAGAGTAAAGCAAAGGCATAAAGCATAAAGTAAAAGGCATGAAGCAAGTGTACCTATGTACCTTTGGTCTCCTTTGTTTTTAGCACACTTTGGCCACTTTTTGGAGACATATGAGACACATTCTTTGTCTCCTTTTGTGCTTGAACGAAATTAGCCTTGCACATACCATAGTTGGCTCTTTTGTCTCTCATTTTTGTAACCTTATTTGAACTAGTTTCTAGAAGCTAGGGTTATCTTGAATATGGTGATTTTCATGTGCTAACCTTGTCTTGTTGTAGTTATCTTTGTATGGTTCAAATCCACTTCCAATTCACACAAAAACAGTGTTGGCAGAAGACTTGAAGATTTTAAAACATTAAACTGCACCAGCTCAACGGTCCAAAAATTACGTTTTTGGTGTCAAAAGAAAGCTCTTTGAGTCTAGTTTCCAGAAAAAAAAAGAACCAACGCATTTGGAGTTCTGTGGAGAAAGTTATGATCAAATTAGTGAGCAAAGGTCAGATTTGCCAAGAATACGTGAATCAGCGTTTTCAGGTTTTGTTGTGGCAGTTTGGCTACGGTTTTTGCACCTCTTTAAGCTCCTAAATGTGGTTGGATAACATGTCTTTGGATGCTTAGTCTTTGAGCCTCAAATCCATGAGTTTAAATGCATGATAGCTACATGTTT
>Ga0214544_1011500_pt1 | contig 12183 bp, 7 predicted proteins | sample CNSS3metaG_FD_160074 | JGI IMG/M metagenome (GOLD analysis project Ga0214544, IMG submission 160074) | Root nodule microbial communities from cowpea collected in UCLA plant growth center, Los Angeles, California, USA - CNSS3 | ecosystem: Host-associated > Plants > Roots > Nodule | place: USA...
GTATGTGAAAAAATTATATATATATATATATATATATATATATATATATATATATATATATATATACACACACACACGTGGATGGATGATCATTTTGTGATAATGGTGAATGTTAGATTTGCATAGAGATTTAGTTTTGCATTATACAATTTTTGAGTTATTATTTTATTTTATATATGGAATTTTTTATATGAATGAGAAGGGAATAATGAGGTACCAATAGTAATGGAGATGATATCCTAAGTTCGTTTGAGGTTGTGTTTTCCTAAGGAGGAGCACCATATCATTAGTGTTGTGTATGCATTGAGTTAAAGTACCAAGGGTGCAATCATCGTAACTATACTAAACTCACACATTCATATAAAGAATGGAGTTTAGGAGTGAGAGTTAAAGGAGGTCTTATGACAGGATTTGGTTTGAGGAGCCCCATTTGTGGTGATGCCATAGTAAACTAACCTTGTCTTGGGAGATTGTTAGTCCTAGTGAATTTGGGTTGATCTTCATTTTTATGTCATACTGTTACATGACAAATGTAAGACTACATGGGTACTCAACTCTAATGCATACATCTTCCGAAATTGAGTCTGGAGTGGTATGTTTGGAGTCTATAACAATGTGTTTGATTGACATTAAGGATGCATGAATAATTTAAGTGTATTAAATTTTATAGTCTATTAATTTATAGATTTTGGTTTATTGAAATTATCACTAGCTTACCCTTCTTAGGTTGTTGTTTGTGTTTCTTTTGCTATCATCACATTGTATGCATGACTAAGTAAGAGTGCATGTGATAGTAGGGCTCGATCTTAGTAGAGTGTTTTGGAGTTGATGCCAAGAACAATACACATAAGTATATATATATATATATATATATATATATATATATATATATATATATATATATATATATATATATATAATATATATTTTTGTGCAGCAATAAACTATTCTTTAAAGTTAATTTAGTTGCCTTTTACTTCGAAAAGATTTAAACCTCACGGGACTCAAATTACACTATGTGCACGATGTATGTAGCTTATGTTTTTTAGTGATATGGATTGCATAATACCAATAATATAATGACTCTAATGATAGTTCTATACTATTTTTTGATTGTTACATTTATGGTATTAGAGGAAGTCAAACCTTAGGTGATTTGCATAAACTAGGGTGTTGTGTTTCTGTTGCGTTGGTTGTGTATTCGTTTTAAAAAATAATTGTTTAAGAGTTCATAGTAGTTCATTTTATTATGACCCGAGGGTTGTTGGTTAGTTATGCTATATCAATGACAGTATAAGTGTCTCTGTTTAGATTGTAGATTTGATCTATGAAACTAAAATTATTGAGAAAGAAAAAATCTTGATGGAGTTATAAGGATGCAAACTCCTGAATAGATCAAAGATGATTTCCCTTCGTAATTCTAAAAGTTTTGGGGAAAAAGGATGGTAGACAAAGGGTAGTAGGTAAAGAATAGGTTGTATATCCAATAGGATTTTGAAAGTGTATGAGTAGGTTAGTTGGGTTTACTATATAAAGAGTTGTAGTTTGAGTTTTGATGTCAACATCATTTTTAGATGAGTTTCATCTCTTTAGTTGTGCGGAGTGTTCAATGGTAGTAGAGAAACACAAATTGCAGGTCAACTTGATCTGCTTACCTTTGTTCATTAGACGCTGCAAAACCCCATTAGATGAGTTTGTCAATAAGTAGGTTTTGATGATAACAAAACCTATAATGAAACAAGGAAGATAGGTCAACATAACAATATTCCAAGATAGCTGAAGATGATTAGAATATAATCTTAAATAAGCATTGGAAATAACTAGGTCAAAGATCTTATTAGACAATCATAATTAACCATTAGGCATTCGTGTTCTTTACTATGAATATATATATATATATATATATATATATATATATATATATATATATATATATATATATATATATATATATATATATATATGTTGGACTAATATTTATTCAAATTAGTGAAAGCAAAAGCACAAGTAGCATAGAGAAATATGAAGCTTGAAGTCTAAAGCAAACACAAAGAAGGTGAAATTTAGACAAGCTCAAGTAGGAAGTTCCAAGTTAGAAAAGTCACAAGTTATTAGACGATAAAGGTCATCAAACGCATTCAAAAATACATACTTTGTTAGACCTAGTTGACAAGATTATTGACTAGATGAGTCAATATGATAAAATAAGGCATTAGACTCCTAAGAGTAGTAGACGAGTCAATGCAAAGTTTTAGACAAGTCAACGCAAGCACACAAAGGCATTAGACGAGTATCAGTGTTAGACGAGTTGATGATTGTTTCACAACAACCATTTTCCATTAAGTGTACTGGTACGTAGTAGTATCAACAAGTGTCGTAACCACAAGGATTTAGCAAGTATATTGGTATTTTTCTTTTTGAGTTTTTGGATTTTGATAAAGAGTGCAAGTACAGATAGATAGTAGCAATTAGATAGATTGAGTGGAGTAGGGATTATGAATTGATTTCATCTCATCTTCTTCTACTACACCATTACTATCTTGTTTACTTATTATGCAAATCATTCAATGTCCTGGAGTACACTTTCTTTGTAGATCCAGGTTCATCCCTGATACACTAGAACCTAAGAACTTCAAACCTAGTGTGATTCCTCAACTCCTAGTAGAATGAATCCTTACTTTAATGTGCATGACTCTCTCCTCCAGCATCCCCCCTGGCTACTAAATAAGCATAAGTACAAGTATGGTGATTTGATTGGACCACAGTTTGAAACCGATTTCCCAACTAAATCCAAACCAGTTAAATAAATGAGTGATCAAGTCATCATTAAGCATAAATCAAACCACAAACAATTGAATAAAAGCAAAGATAAATACCCAAGAAGTAGAAATGAATAGAATCAGAACTGGTTACATCAAACCTAGACACGAGGGAGTTACGCTACTCATAGAATATTACAATGCAATTTTAGCGTTCACTCAATACCTATAATGAAGACCCAAGGTCTTTATTTAGAGAAATTTTTAGGCGATGCTCAACCCAACTTTTGTTGCTCAACCACAGGGGTTAATTCACAAGTGGGCTTCCTTCTCAGCTCATCCCCTTGTCTTGGTGCATAACACCTAACGTTTCCTTCTTGGAAGGGTTTTCTTAGCTGCTCAGCCTTATGGATTTGGTCTCCAAGTTTCCTTCAAAAAGGGTTTTCTCACGAGACTCAGCTCCATTTGTTGTGCTTAACCAGAAAGTCAAAATATATTGTCTTGTCTTTTCTACTTCCATGGCTTAGCTCTAGTACTATGGCTCATCTGCATACTTTATATTTTCTTTTATATTCATTGCAAAATAACAAAATATCATTATAATTCATAAAACTCCAATTCTAAATGCCTCATTTTGAATCTTAAGCTACACAGGCTTGTTTTATACATAAGTAGAAATATTTTATACATGATAAGTGTCAATTTCAAATATAAAATTTATTTATTCTGGACACTTATCACGAGTCAAAGTCAAATTTTAAAGCTAAATGTTGAATACACCTATTAAATGAGTACTTCCATTATAAGACCTCATTGGAAGAATTACTAGAGGAATTAAATGATAACAAGCATTATATGAATCAAGTTTAGATGGCGCAAAAGAGAAATATATATCAAATTACAAGGTGATTTGAAGATCAAGTCTAAATTGATCAAAGAAATTCGAACATTGAAATTGATGATCAATTTGCGAAAAAGGATTTTCTAGCAAGTCCCAACATTATTAGAACATATTATGATTGAAGGTTTTATTGAAGATATAATCTGAAGAATATCAAAGGTGATTGAATAACTAAGAAATGAGGAAACATTGTCATTTAAATTCACAGAGAAAGAGAATGAGGAAATACTCTATGAGATTATACTGTCATATGAAATTGTTAGAGTGGTATTGGGTTGTGTGTAAACCATTGCAAATCCACGTGATTGTACTCTCCCATGTGAGAGATTATTTTGTTCATTGTAATTGTGACTTCTTTATCTTGGTGGGAGATTGAGATAGGATACCTGAAGAGATTAATTTTATAGTAACATAGACATTTTTGTGCTTGTGCTTCCTAAGAGGGTTAAACTTATGATACCTGGATAGGTTGATACTCGTTATAACCTGGAGATTTTGATACTTGTTCTAGTCAGAGGTGTTGATTAAATCCCCGGCCACGATGCCAAAAACTTGTTGAGACCTAGTCAAGGACCTAACTTATCCAACAAGTGCATTGGGTCAATTGTAGCAAAATAAGGCCATATCCACAGAGATTTGGTTTGATAAAATAATAATCTATAATCTACTCAAGTTTGTAATAAAATAGTGATAAATGTTTGATAATTTTAAATGTAAGTTTTAATAATAATAAAGATAAGTGATGTTGATTAAGGTTTTAGGGTTTAACTTGACTTCTTTAACTCAATTGAACTATCCTTGATTATCGATAAGTTATGTTCTTTATCTTAATGTTATTGGAAGTACTCTTTAATCTAATTCTAACCTCATTTCTGTAGTATTAGAACCTACGGGTGTCAAATGTAGGATGATTCTCATCTAGGTGGAGGAACCCTTGTGTTAAGAACAAAACTCTTTAAACCAACTAAACTCACATATCAATCTTTGGTAATGCCAAGCATTAGGAGATTTTATTGGATCTATACACTAAACCAGTTCTCACTGATATCTAGTGTTGATGAAGTATGATGATTGGCCAAGTCATCAAAGCAATAAAAGAAAATGAAATAACCAACACATAAAACAAGAACATAATATATTGAACTAAGTGCAGTACAAAGAGTTTAGATAAGTAACATCCAATCCCAACTACAAAGAACTCAGCTGCTCATAATAATGTTTACAATAAGTGCCTAAGAACCTAGAACTAAACTAATATATCAATTCTCAAAACCAACATATAAATAACAGAGGCATGCTCTGTTTTTACAGAAAAATAGTGTGCTTCTTCAACTCCAACTTTGTCGAGTCGTAGAAGTGTCATCATAGATCTTTCCAAACTTGAGGTTTCCTCCTCATGAGGGTTTCTTTAACTTCCTTTGTGGCGCTCAACACCATTTTTGTCACTTAGCTGCATTAGTCACATATTTGAATCTTCAGAAAACTGCCTTACGATGGTCAACTTCAACTTTGGGGCTCAGCGTCATCTTAATTTCCTTCATTTTACATGCAAAAACAACACAAATGTATAAATCTCCTCTTTTTATAACTTTTCTACTCCTCATTCTATAATTAAAGGTAAAAGGAGTTGTTTTACTAAGATTTATGTTAAAATCATGCAAAATAAATGTATAAATGATATGCAATTTTACTAAAACTAGACATTTAATACCAGGTTACACGAGTTTCAACCTTTCTAGGTACATGAGTACAAACCTCTCCAAGTACACTAAGTATCAAGCTCTCTAGGTATCCTTTTAAATCTCTCTCTAAGACCAAAAACTCTCAATTACAATGAATTATCAGGAAAAACTCTCACAGTAAGAATGTACAATACAACTCAATGGTTACAACTTCACTCAATGAGGGATATACGATATGCAAGCTCTCAACCCAATTCACTAATCACTAATGATATGACAAATTTTCAGCACTTTTTTCTTTCTCAATTCTTTCATTTGTTCTTCATCAACATTATCTATAGGTAAAATATAAGCAAAGTTCTCTTACATACATCAATATGTATATTAAAATTTTAACCGTATAAATATCATGTATGTTTAACAAATAATACATTTAAGTGATGTATTTTCATTTAGTCTAGTATTTGTTAAATGAATACAAGTTAATTTTCTTTACACAAGTAAGTGAAATATTAGACAAGTAAAGTACATTTGGTAGCACTAATTTTTGGGGTGTTACATTCCCTAATTCCAATAACATGTAATTTTCTCTTATTCAAATAATTTGCATACCTAATTTTTACTCCATCGTCAAACTGTTGACACTGCATTACACAAATTGTATAAATTATTTCATTATTCTATCATAATCATCACTTATGTATGTTCAGTTAATCTAACTTTGGTCCATATTAACATCGAATGTGCATCATCAAAATTAAGTGTTATCATGATGCATATAAATCTCATTTTTTTTTATTATAGGTGTGATCTTATATCATTCAAGAATTATCAATTTTTATAGTTGATTATTATGTAAATTTCAATCAACACGTCATATATTTTACAAAAATATTGACAATATGTGGCATTGGTCTTTATATGACACAAAAGCATTTACTTAAGATTAAAGACACTCAAATATGAACCCAAAAATTAACAAAAGAAATACAATTTGCCAAAATTTGATTAAACATGTGAAATGTAGATTAAAACTACGTAGATTAATTCATTTTGTTACTTTTTTTTTCAGAAACTCATTTAAACATACCCTATATAATATATAACTTTCATATATATGCTAAAGTAAATTTTTAGTTCAATTATCTTTGTTATGATATATTTTTTTTTAATCGTAGTATATTTGTTTAATTAGAAGTTATTCTTTCTCAAAACTAAAAAAAAAATACTAAATTTGATTTACTTCTTTTTAATCAATGACTAACACTTAAAAGACATATTGATGTCGAAATATGGTTCATGGAGAGCATTAGATGCGAGGAAAGACGCAAAAAAATGATTTATGGTGGTAGAGAGATATTAGGATAATAGAGTGGTTTGAATGGGGAAATTATATGGTCACTACTCTCATGCAAAACATAGAAAGGAGTACTCTATGCAAAGAGTGGGAGGACGAATGGATTTCGAAGGAGGAAGAAAAACTTATATATAGTGTGAAATCAGAATATAGCTAGGACAATTCAAAATATAAATGTAGGGCATGAGATTCTTATGTATGGATTATTTGTGAAAATTAAAGTCTTACCTACAACCCAATATTAACAAAGTGACAACACATAAAGGTGGATAGTGTTGGAAGTCTCACATCGACTAGAGATAAGGCCAATTCACAATATATAAGTGGGTGCAATCCTCACCTTACAAACCGGTTTTGTGGGGTTGAGTTAGGCTTTAAACCCACTTCTAACATGGTATCAGATTTAAATCGTCTTCCGCATTTTTTTCCTTTGTTGTTGATTTCCTGCCATGGCCAATACTCATGGTAAAAATTTTCGCAGTGGTTTCTCTAGCAATCGTGGACGAGGCCGCTTTCCTCGGTCTGGTGGCCGCAATCCTAGATATTGTGACCATTATCACCGAACCAATCATACCTCTGATTCTTGTTGGATTAAGCATGGTGTGCCTCAAGGCTCTAACCTACACACTAAAGTCCAACCTCCTCCTTCGAAGCCCTCTGCTCATGCTAGTATGGTTGATATCGTCTCCTCTACTGCCGATCTTCGTGCCGGGAAGGATGACAAAGCTGAAGCTCAGTTTGGTTTCTCTAGAAAGCAGTATGAAGCTCTTCTCGCCTTGATTTAACAGTCTCCCAATGATTCTTCTTCCACAGCTACTGTTGTTCATCAATGTACTACCAAACCCACAGGTTTTGTTTTTCCCTTTTCTTCTTGGATTTTAGATAGTGGTGTTACTGACCATATTTGTCCTTTTAAATCTTTATTTCAAAATCTTAAACCTATTTCTCCCATTTCTATACAATTACCCAACCAAAACTCTGTCATTGCTAAATTCTCGGGTACCATTGTCTTGGGCAATCTTATCCTTCATAACACTCTTTTTGTCCCTGAATTTTCTGTTCAACTCATCTCTATTCCAAAATTGCTTAATTCTACTAATTGTCTTATGGTTTTCTCCCAAAATACTTGTCTTATTGTGCAGACAGATACCTTCCAGACAATTGGAGCAACTAGGAAACATCAAGGCCTGTTTTATCTCTTAGATAGTTCTCAAGACAGACGTAACTTGAGTATATCTAACACAAATATTTCTTTACCACATTCTACTCTCATTAATAATGATAGTCCTTGTAACTTGTGGCATATGAAACTTGGTCATCCATCTGATAAAATTTTACAGCTTCTTGTTTATGATCATTTTGATATTTTTTCTCCTTCTATTATTACTTGTGATGCTTGTGCTTTTGCGAAACAAAAACGTCTGAAATATTCTTCCAGCGCGAGTAAATCTCTTCAATTTTTTGAACTTATCCATGTGTATATTTGGGGCCGATTTCCGTCTCTTCCATTGATGGATACAAGTATTTTTTTGACTACAGTTGATGATTATAGCAGATTTACTTGGATTCTTTTTCTCAAAAATAAAACAGAAGTCAAATCTCTTCTTCAAGACTTTATTATTTTGACAGAAAATCAGTTTTCTTGCAAGCTTAAGAAAATACGTTCCAATAATGGCAAAAAGTTTCTTCTTAATGATTTTTATAATAGCAAGGGTATTTTTCATGAAACTTCTTGTGTTGCAACTCCTCAAAAAAATGGGATTGTTGAGAGCATCAACATCTTCTTAATGTGTGTCGTGCTCTTCTTTTTCAAGCAAAAATACCCAACATTTTCTGGTCCTATTCCCTTAAATTGGTTGTTCATCTAATTAATAGGTTACCCACTCCTTTTTTCAGTAATCAATCTCCTTATGAATTGGTCTATTCTACTAAACCCGATTTTTCTAATCTAAAAGTTTTTGGTTGTCTGCTCACGCTAGTTCTGCCAATACTGGAAGAACTAAATTGGACTCTCACTGCACCCAATATCCTAATGAACTTTCTTGGACATACTGTTTCACCCGATATCGGACCGCTAACGGACCACCCCTAATTTCTTGTCTCACGCACAAGATGAATATACCTCGACGTGAAGGGGTGTGTTGGAAGTCTCACATCGACTAGAGATAAGGCCAATTCACAATATATAAGTGGGTGCAATCCTCACCTTACAAGCCGGTTTTGTGGGATTGAGTTAGGCTTTAAACTCACTTCTAACATATAGTAAAACATGTTAAATGTGTGAAATCAATGAGAAATTTGTTAGTCACTTATTTTTAACATATAAGAAGGCTTCAGGCATATGGAAGGTGTGTGATTTATGGCTAGTTCTATCTTTTGTATATCATAACAAAACACCTACACATTTTTGTCAGTTTGAACACCTAGGAATGAACAAAAAATGTAACAAAGTATGATGTATGTGGGTGCCAATTATATGGAGTTTTTGGAATCAAATGAACAATGTCATTTTTAAATATGGAAAAGTTGATGTTGAACAAGTGTCCATTCTAGCTCAAGTTGAAACACGGTCTTAGATAGTAAATAAATTTTCAAGATCGGTGTTTATATCCGTACTTGTGTTTACAATCAATGTGCACATAGTAAGGAAGCAAGGAGGCTAAGCCATTTTTTAACAAAAAAAATATAAACATGTGTAGAAGATTAGGTCGAGGAAGACATACCGCATAAAGGGTACATGTACTACTATATGGTTTTTCGGCTTTGAATTATGTAGGTATGAAAATCTACAATAACAATGAAGAGTCAAATTATTTCAAAACTATCCATTATCGAACCTAAAGATTTTGGTAACAATATCTCATATTTATACGCGGCTAGTGTACGAAAATTTGGTTTGAAAGCTTTGAAGATATCACCACATTTTAGGAAGGATAAAACAATTAATAATTAATTCTCAAGTTAAATGAGTTATCGCAGAAATTTGTATTGAGAGGAAAAAAGATGTAAGGATGGAGAAATCTTTGCATATGTTAATTTTTTTTTTTTACATGTTTTATTTGTATATGGGATAAGACAACCCAATTATCCCTTTTAATATTTTTTTTTATTGATAAAAAAATATTTAAAATTTTCGATATAATTACTAAATGGGTAGAAGACTTCATAAATCTATAAAATGATTTTATATTTAATAATTACTAAAATATATCTATTTGCAATAATGGCTTATTTGTAAAAATATCAGAAAATGGGGAAAACAAAGGAAGAGGAACAAAATTTAAAAAAAATAAAAGAAAATGATGATGACTCCCCGTTTGCTTCTTCTTCGTTTACGTTTTCCTTTATTCTAAATAAACTCGTTTTTTTCATTCTCTCCTTGTTTCTTTTTTCTCTGATGCTTTTTGGGTTGCATGTTTTCCTCTTAGTCTCAAATTTGTTTGTGCCAGTAAAAAAACAAATACCAAGAACAGTTTATTTTTATCTATATTTAAATATCATCTGTAGTGTTTCTAAACAATTTCTATTTAAATTCTAATATTTATATTTTTAAAATTTTGAATTTATATTTAAATTCTATTTAAGTATCACAAAAACCCATACAAAAGACAAGATTAAAAAATATATTATTTATAGTGTTGCTTTAATCAATGGATATCATAAGAATATATATTTCGAGTTTAATGCCATCTCTACCAATAATCGCCACTAGGCTCCTTGAAGGCTTTTACCTAGTTAACGTGTTGAAGGAAATGAAAAACAAAAATCAATGTTTACCTGGTTTTGGTACGTAGCGTAAGGAAATGAACAAACCAAGTGTTTGAAAATAGCATTAATATGAAAGAAGATAGAATTGAAGAACACTGCCAAAAAAAACTATCTCAGTCATCAAAATTCTAAACCATTACAAAGTAAATGACCCTTGAAAATGGAAGTGTTTTCTTTTTAATCCTAATAATAACATTAATATGCAAATGAAGCTTTAATTCTAAGGTAAAAACAAACAGTAAAAAGATTGTGCTTAATCATTTTCAAGACAAAGCATGTCTCTTTCATCATTCATATTAGTGATCACAATCATGTGATACCAGTAGAACAAAGTCAGATACAACTTACAAGACTACGTTTAATCATAAACAAAAGACAAAAAAAATAGAAAGAATGTAAGAAAACCCGAAAGTATTTAAACTTAACGTTAGAACCTTAGTGATCTGCTAAAAGCCTTCCAAGAGAGTGGATTCCTAGGATCAGGAACATGTTTCCTTTCTCCACCACCACTGTTCTTTCTGCCAAAGAAGGGTCTCAGAAATTTCTTCAAAACCTTATGCAGCCCTGACCCACGACAACGTCTTTGTTTCCCATGATTCAGGAGAGGTATTGTCGGAGTCACACTAACGTGCCTTGGCTGTGAGACAGACCTGGGAAAGCCTGGCTCTGATAGGCTCCTCTGCAGCATGGCTTTGGTGAGGTGAGATTCGAATGAGAGCCTCTCGAATTGGTCCAAGAGAGTGCTTTGTTCATCGCCAAACCTCTTCCGGATCTTTGCCACTTCATCCATTGCGCGTTGCTTCTGAAACTGTTGCTGCAGTATCATTTTTCTTTAGGTTTTGGCTTTATACGTGAAAATGTGTGTGGCATTGGAGGCTTAAAGGGTGGGTTTTTCTTTTATATTGTGTATTTGGCTTAACTTTTTTCATGGGGTGGGTGGTATGTGCAAAATGCTACCACTCCTTGTCAAAGCAAGGTATCAGATCCACTTGTCACCACCACAAAGTGCATATACTGCCAAATACTAATTTTCAACTTTTTAAGGCAGTGTTTTCAATACATAAATTTTTTGAATTTATATAAACTTGATTTGTGTGTTATTAAAAATTATTATTTCTCATTGAGTAATTGGTATTATTGATGACATCTAATATTTATAATAGTATGCCTATATTTTTTAGTGTTCGTTGAAAAGTAGATTTTTAAATTTAATATAACTCACCAAATTATATATTATAATTTAGTTTTATATTTAATCGTTATGAAATATTCAACAGATATCTCGTACTGAAATAATCAAATAACGAATAAAATAATAAATTTAATAAATAAAAAGTTTCGTCAGAATAAGTTTTACCTTAATTCTGATGATATATTAAATAATAAATTTTAAGTCTAACTCAACATTAAAAAATTAACTTATAAAATAAAATTTACACTTATTTATAAATATAATAATTTAGTTTATCTCTAATTAACAAATTAACATGAAAACTCTAACCATATTAGAGATGAAGATATCAAACTTTTATGGTTCTAGAACAAAGGATCTAATAATATTTGTTAGATTTAGGGGTGGCAAAACGGGCTGGGCCCAACGGGCCAGCCCGTCAGCCCGTGCTAAAAGGAACGGGCTGGGTTGAAGATTTCAACCCGTCAGCCCGTTCTGGCCCGTCCCGTCCAGCCCGTCAACTTGACGGGCCAAAGTACGGGCTG
>Ga0214544_1011502_pt1 | contig 12180 bp, 6 predicted proteins | sample CNSS3metaG_FD_160074 | JGI IMG/M metagenome (GOLD analysis project Ga0214544, IMG submission 160074) | Root nodule microbial communities from cowpea collected in UCLA plant growth center, Los Angeles, California, USA - CNSS3 | ecosystem: Host-associated > Plants > Roots > Nodule | place: USA...
TCTGGACTGAATCTTACACTTCTCTTCTTGATGTCTTCTTTAGGGCTATGGCCCCTGTATTCGTTGTCTTTGGATTGTAAACTCTTAGTTAAACTGTTATCCTACTTTTGTTGGCATCGTGGTGTGCCTAGTTTTGTAGGGGTGATGTTGGGAACCCCAGGACTGCGTGATTTTACTATCTTATGTGTGACGTTTCCTTTAATTGTGTTTATAAATTAAATGGGACGTTACATGGATCATGGTGGTTGCAAGTTGTTCAACAACATAGTTCCTTTCATGTATCACAAATCATCTAACTCAATTTTACTTTAATTAAACCATAATATGTATCTTTATTTTTTTTTCAAAGATACATTCTGACATTCCATATAAACAAAACAATATTATTGTAAATGACAAATAAATGAACAAAAATGTAACTCTAATTGAATTCCAAATGTTAAACAAAGAGAGCATTATTATGTATATGTATATATACCAGATTACATTTATAACAAGGACTTATTAAGAAACTCATCCTTTCAAGACGACCAACAAATGTTTTGGATGACAAACCTTTAGTTAATGAATCCGCTATTATTAAATTTGTACCAATATGCTCAATTTAACACTTTATGTTTTTGCACTTCTTATTTAATAGATAAGTACTTAAAATCTATATGTTTCGCACCTTTCGACTTTCGACTACTTATCATTCTTATAAAAGTAGGGGTGGGCATGGATTGGATTTTTAATGATCCAATCCACATCCATTTTAGATCCAAATAATTGGATTAGATTTTTGACCCAATCTATTTTTTTAGCAAAAGTAGTTTGGATTTTTTTAAAATTCAGATCCAAATATTTGGATCAAGATTTAAATCCAATCCAAATATTTGGATCAAGTTCAAAATCCATAATCCCTTTTTTATAAAAGAAATTTAAGTTGAATTTTTTAAAACTTGTGTCATTAAGGCCCGGATGACCCGGATGGGCCCGACAACCCGGACAGGCCCGACAACACGAACAGGCTAGACGACGCGAACGGGCCGGACGACCCAAATGGGCCCGACGACCTGGACAAGCCAAACGAGTCAGACGGGCCAGACGACCCGAACGGACCCGTCCAAACAGTCGGGCCCAATCGGGTAGTCGGGCACGTTTGAGTCGTGGGGCCCGTCCAGGTACGTCAAGTTCGTCAGGCCCGTCTGGGTCATCGGACCCATCTGGGTCGTCGAGCATGTTCGGATCGTGGGGCCCGTCCGGGTCGTAGGGCCCATCTAGGACGTCGAGCTCGTTTGGGTCGTAGAGCCTATCCAGGTCGCAATCCCCGACCGGGTCGACGCGCTCGTTCATGTCATCGTGCCCATTTGGGTCGTAAGGCCCGTGTAGGTCGTCAGACCCGTCCGGGTCGCCGGGCCCGTCCAGGTCGTCCACCCCATTCGGGCCCATCCGGGTCTTTGGGCCTGCCTGACCCGTTCGGTTCTTCAAGCCCACTTGACCCATTCGAGTCATCAGGCCCGCTTGGCCCGTTCGGATCTTCAAACCCGCTTGGCTCATTCGGGTCTTCGGGCCCACCTGGCTCATCAGGTCATTGGGCCCGCCTGCCCCGTTCGGATCATTGGGCTCACTCGAATTTTCCGGATCGTTGGGCTCGATCGACTCGTTCGCTTTGTCGAGCCCGCCTAGCCCGTTCATTTCTTTAGGCCCGCCCAACCTCTTATGGTCGTCGGGCCTGCCCGATCTGTATAGGTTGTCGAGCAAGGCCCGTCCAAGTCTGAATTTAGCATAGTCCATCTTAATCTTTAGTCTAACCCAACTAAAAATTTAAATTGAAAATTTGGATTGGATTTTTTGGATTATCCACATTTAAAAATCTTGATTTATAAAATGGATATCCAATCCATAAACTATATAAAATATAGATTAGATTGAAATCCATATCCATTAAATGGATTTTAAATGGATAGAATTTTTTAAAAAATGGATTATAAATGGATTGGATTGGAGCAAAAGTGGATTGGATCAAGAAAATTAGATTTTTTGCCCACCCCTATATAAAAGTAAACAACTACAAAATTGTCACAATAAATTCTTAATGGTGGTTAAATAGAAACACATGGGCTAAATTAGTTAAGAAAAAATGGTTAAAATATGTTATAAACTTGACTAAATGATAATATAACCTTGGATAACCACTTTGACTTCAATATAAATGTTTCTAATTAGTTTCTTGTGACTTGAATAATTTTCAATTATTGAGAGTTTTAGGAACAAGACTTTTTTAATCCATGGATAGATTTGGCCAAAAATTGTTGGGCTAAATTAGTTTAAAAATATGGTTAAATATGTTTATAAACTTGATTAAATGATCATATAATATTGGCAAACCACTTGAACTTTAATAACAATGTTTATTAAGTTTTCAGTTTCCTATTGCGTGAATGGTTTTCAATGATGGAGAGTTTCAAGAATAAGATTTTATTCCAAATAAGCTCATACTAGATATCACTAAGATTTTATTCCAAATAAGTTCATGCTAAATATCACTGTCATTATGAAAATTTTATTAAATATTAAAAAAAAAAAAACATGAAGACCACACCAAATTCATGACAAAATTACATTGCATACATAGGTAAATAATACCTACTATAAAAAAACGAAAAAGAAACTAGATAAATAAATGGATAAAAACCACTTATATTGTTCATTATAACTTCTTTCATGAAAAGCATTTTAAGCTTTGAACTTTATATGCTTAGAAAAATCAACATATTAATAAATTATCATAAATCAATCCTCTCAAATTTCAAATTTAGTATTTTTAGAAGTCCTTATTTTAAAGAATTTAATATTAACTTTCTTGAATGATTTTCAATTGAAATTTTCTAGAACAAGAATTTATTAAGGCATACATATACATTTAGCCACAAACACTCATAATGTCATAAGCTTGGTGAATGATAATATAACTTTAAACAACTTCAACTTCAATAACAATGTTCATAAAATTTTCAATTCTTTGTTGTTTGAATGGTTTTTAATAATTAAAAGTTACAAGAACAAGACTTTGTTAATTCATATACAAATTTAACAAGAAACTACTGAATTAAATTAGTTAAAGAAATGGTTAAATATATTATAAACTTGATTAAATAATCATATAATATTGGACAACCACTTGTACTTAAATAATGTTTATAAAGTTTTCAAATCTCAGTGTCATTGTTTTTAGTCTTCCCATCAACTATTATACTCGGTCTCTCAAAACCCTAAACCACAACTTTAGCCTATTGCCAAAACCCTAAATCATGAGACATTATGAGTGGACTATGTCTCATTTCACTACCCATTGCCAAAATACAGGCTAAAAATGATAAATGAAGAACAGGTTAAAGAAAAAACACCAAATATAAACAATTCAGAAGTAGATGGTCATACGTTGGATCAGTCTCTCAAAATGCAAAGATACAACAGTTAGTAAATAGAAACATTGTATGATGTTACAATTTTGTCGTAACTAGGAACACACCCTTAGTTATACAACGTGTCACTATTACTGTGAGAAAATTTTTATGAAGAAACAACACCAAAATTATATAATGATAACGACATATGTACATTTAATCAGAATAACGTAGAAAGAAAAGCTTCACACAAAAATTAACTTCTAACTCTGTTCAAGATGAATTTAGATCCCGTGAAGCTTGGCCTTGCCATCTGTAAAAGAAAAACCATATTATTTACAAACACATTTAATATGACAAAAATATTTATATCCACGTATATTGCTGATAAAAGTTGCAGTAAATACTTAACAAATTTCCTAAACAAACACCCATACACTGATTATTTTTACGAAGGTATCCACACCAAGAAGTATCTAGTACCCAACAAATTAGATAAACATCGGTATATCCAATAATTAAATTAGTATTTTCATTAAAAGTTTATATTAATAAAATATTTTTAATGATACAGTGGAAAGCTTGCTCCAGAAATCATGTTCCAAAAAATTTTTGAAAACTTTTTCTGAATGATTTCCAAAATAGATAATTCGGAGGTGACCTTTACAAAGGATAAAATGATCATTTTAAAAATTATGAGGGTGCAGGAAGAAAAAGGCAACTATTAGTCCCAAAAGCAAGTACAAGGGACATAACAAAAGAAATATGACTTAAATACATTTAGTCCCTAAAATATACATGCTGCTATAATACTATTTAATATTGAATTAGTCCCTTTGAAAATATTTGACTCTAAAAGCAAATAATATATACAAGGATAACAAAATGAATACTTTAGAGGAGTCAAAATAAAATAACAAGGACCAAAAACAAAATATGACCATATTTCAAGAACTACCAACATATTTAAGCCAATAAATATTAATTTAACCAAGAGGAGTCTTTTGTCAGTCTCATGTATATCTATTGTTTCTTCTAATAAATAACTATTATATAAAAAATCCATTTTTATTAATCAATAAATCAGTGTAAATGATAGCTTCCACAAACCTTGAGAGAAGAAATCTTGCGAGGGGACTCAAATTGCTATTTGAATGAACTTCCTTGTTCTGTTTCTTCTTGAGATCTGTCTCTGCATTTCGGGCTTCTTCAGCTGACTTAGTCTTGCTGAGTAATCGGCCAGCCAGTTCTTGCAGGTCCTTCAATGATAATTCCTTTGAACTGCACAAATTGTTCTTCTAGGGTTATCATGAATTATGATTGATAATAGAGAAATTTAATTTTCCTTTAGCATGCTCAATGATGAATGTAGTAGAATGCAAACCTTGCCAACCGTTGAAGCAAGTTTTTGACAAGAGCATCACAGGATTGGGGCTTTGTCCTCTCCATGTTCAAAAGAGCATTGATAACAATTTGCACAATTGGCCCTTCTGGATCCTCAGCAATGGCCTACAAGAACACAAAAATCCTATAACAAAATTCATAAGAACTAATCAAATCTATTCTAGGTATAATTAAGTTGCTAAAGATAATTTCATTATGGTCAAAGCCAGAGATGTTGCTGGCTATTTAATTGCTTTTTCATTTTTACTTTCCTTCTCTTTTCTGAATGCACTACTGTCTATAAGAGTACAAAATTGTTGGAATAGTAATCATTATCATCTTTTTAACAAAGTCAATGGCACATTATATAATCTTGCTTCATTTCCACAGAAATTAATGACTCAGTATTTACAAGGTATGTAACAAAAGTGAAGAATATCAAATACAATTCTAATTGAGAAACCTTGTATCTTTTCCAACTTCAATCAGCATTGTGCAAGCAGATTCATGTGGCATAACAAACTAAATTCAAACAGGAGAAAGTCATAACCATGCGTGCATTCACCTCTTTTAATGATGGAATAAGCAAAACAGATAACGGCGCAGATGATGAGATTATTTTGGCACTTTCTTCATCATCAATATCATTCTGTGATCTTGAAATCCCCTTTTGTGCATCAATGTATTCACGAGATGGTCTGAAAAAAAATATTTCTTGAAAAATAAAAAATCACTGTTTTCATATAAGCAATATTTACAAAACACCAGCAATACGGCAAATGGAAGTACCTGGAAGAATCAGAGCTGGTTGACATTTGATCTCTCCTGCTTTCTTGTACATCATTGTTGAGTTTTCCCAGTGCAAATCTATCCCGGACATTCATTTTCTTCAATCCACCTTGGATAGCAGCCTTTGCCTAGAAAGAAAAATATTGTAAAGATAAGATATTACGATAGGACCAAGTAATATAATTACTTCCACAGTAATCACAAATATGTCAAGCATTCAAGTAGTAAAATTATAAATCAACACATAAAACTGTTAAGAAGTAGACTTTAAGTTTAACTCAACCCTTAGATAAAATTTGTACTCATTTATATATTATGAAATTGTTTTATCTCTTTATCGCTAGTAGATGTAAAACTTCCAACAAACAAATAATTAAACAAAATTACTTTAAATGGGGTTTAAGAAATTAATAGAGCTAAAATGTATCTAAAATGTACATGGGTAACGTATAAAATATGTAAACTAGTACTAAATACAATACCGTTTCCTAAAAGATACACTAGCAAAGGAAAAAAAAAACATATTGTCTTGCCACAATTAACATTCAAGTCAAATTCAAAGCTTAGATAAAAAAAAATAATAGAACCTCAGCAAGATTTGTAGCACTATCTTCAAATGAGGCATTTGAATTTCTGCTATTAAGTCCAAGTCGGGACCTTGGTGTCTGTGGAGAATCAGAATCATCGTGCTGATTACGCAAAACAACAGTTCCGCTTGTAGAAACGTCTTCAAAAGAAGCATAGCTGCTGCTAGACTGTGACAATAAATTTTTCAATAAGTGAATGCATTTAAGAGAAACAATAACTACCATTTGTAAATTAAAAAATATCAGTTAAAAACATACGCGGGAACTTTGGTCACGAAACAGTGATGACTGTGGTCCTTTTGGAGACCGAACAACAACAGTTCCTAATCCATTCCCAAACAATTCATCCTGCTAAACGGCAAGTTCAATATATCAAAATATGTTCAAGTATATAAGGAAGTTCAATCTAGTTCATGGGATTTTTGCGATACTTGATGGTTAATGCAATTCTTTATGTACTGTTAAGACTCTTTAAATCATTATACTGCTGTAAACACTTTAATTGTTGTTTATATGTCTGCTATAAGTGAAGCAAATTGGAGAAAGAAATTTTTATCAGCTTCGGCTAAAAATATCTAAAACTGCAGCGGTTACAACTCACAGCTAAGCATTTATCATATTTTTAAAAGTTTTTGAAACAAATCAAAAGGCTCTCACATTCCTTTTGTGGAGATATATCATTTAATTTGAAAAGGGAAGACCAACATAGTGAGAGTCAATTACATCTTCAAGATGATTATCCAGATGTTCATCATGGTAGGGAACTCCTGAATCTTTTCCAAAAGAAGCCTCTAGCAACTCACTTTTATTGCCAGATCCCCCCTGATAGCCACTCTCTGGACTTTTTTTTTGGGTAAGCTGATGATTTGAAACTTCAGTTTTCTTGTCTCTAAATTGAGGTGGTCGTGACACACTACGAAAGGTTCCAGTACCCTGAGATCCACTAATGCTGAAGTCCCACCCAGAACTTTTCAGGCTTTTACCTTGGCCACTGCATGTTAGGCAGAGAGTTAGGAATCAAGAATTGAAAAGAGAAAAAAAATATATTAAATAGTATGAAAAGAACAAGAAATAGGAGGGAAATTTCTCCTCCAAGGGTTTCCCCTTCACAAAGGATTTCTCCTTTCTAAAAGAGCCAATTCTCAATTTACAATAATAACAAATCTGCATCTAACTAACCCCTAGAACCAACTAATTAATACAATGTCCATTAGAGAATCCACCGTGTAAAACAAAAAGCAGTAACTAAACAATTGTAACCTACCTAGGCTGATTAGTCTCATCAACCCTTAAATCTTTCGCAACCTTAACAGTATCATATGCCTCGCCCACCCCCCTTGGGGCATTTCTGGGTGTTGCCTCATCTTCCTTTATTTGAAACTTTGGACGCTCCCTGTCATGAAATAACAAAGCATCGTGACAATCACAAGCTGGGAAATAATTTGATTTAGCTTATTTTCTGGTCATGCAAAGTGTTCAAAGAGTATCAGCAAAAGGGTTTCAATAGTCAGTCCAAACATCACATGTTTTGAATTCAAATAAAACAAACTAATAATGACCAAACAAAAAGGAAAAAGAAGAAATGTGGAGAAAAACTACATAGACAGAAGGGAAAAAAAGTAGAGCAAAGAACACAAAATAGCAGAGTTGCAAGTAATAATTAATACCTTATTCTCTCCAATAGCTTAGGACTCTTCCTGGCGTTCCGAATGAAACGATGTCTAAGAAGCTCTTTAGCACTTGGTCTCTGGAATTAAAGTCATTAAATGGGAGAGAAGTTAGGGAAGATACGGACAAAAAGAACCAGATTTATCTATTCTGATATAGGTTCAGAATACAAAGTGACCAACTATGGAAAAGTCCTATATATATTGAACCACGTTGAAGGATACAACTTTCAATAGGACGAATCCAGACAAATAAATACAATTTCCAACCTGTTGTAAACAACATACTATCGGGATAAAAATATTCTCAATATCTCTATAGTAATTAGAAAAAAATATCTCCAAAATCTTCCAATTCATTTTAGCATAATCTTATTTCTTTATTTTAAAGGATTTGATCATTATTACAAATAGAAATGAAGAGTTTAATTGGTGTGATTGTTATCATTAAAATAAGTAATTATTTTCTACATGGTTCAAGTTTGGATCAAAGTTACTAAGTTTAGAATCTATTAAGATCTTTCAAATCTTTATTAATTTTTTTCTGTCTTGTCAAAAATCAGTTCGGAATGAACATTAATAGGATTAGGTCTGGTAGTGGTACTGAAATGTGAATCATAAATTCTCCAAATTTTTGCCTCATAATGGTATTGTTTATGAACTAACATGTGTTAACACTCCACAACCAAAAAAAATTGTATAAAGGAAGAATTGTCATCTTCTAGAAGTAGCTAGAGCCACGCTTTTTTAGAAGTCTATTCCCAAAACCCATTGGGAAGAAGTTGTGTTAACTATCACATACCTCATCAACAAGTTACCCAATTGTATCTTATGTAATGTTAATCCTACTGAGTCTTCTTTATCTTTATTTCCCTCTTCTCCACTAGTGTTAGACCTACCTTATCAAGTCTTTTGATGTTCTTATTTTGTTTACTTTCATAATCTTAATCACAATACATTAGATCTTAGAGCTCTTAAACATATATTTATCACTTATCTTTCTAATAAGAAATAATACATATGTTACCATCCTGGCAGTCAACGTGTCTTTATCACCATGGATGTTACCTTTCATGAAACAAAATCCTTTTTTATCAGCCCTACACTTCAAGGGGATAAAGCATTTGATGCGGGGAAGGTTTCCTTCTCGTGATTACCATATTTATCATTGTACGATGCTCAAGATCCAACTGATGAAGTCACCACAAATTGGATCAAACCAAATATCAGTGAGGAAGAAGACGAATTTTTTGGTAAAAAATATCATAGAAAACCTACTTTAACTTTGGAGTTAGAGTTGTGGCTCAGAAGTGAGGAGCCCTAAAGGCAACATTGAGGAGATAAATGTTACTGAAAATTTACCCACTGTATTGAGAAAGGGAAAATATCATGTGTTAAATATCCTATTTCTCAATATGCCTACACTAAAGCTTTATTGTTGCCATTGATGCTATAGAGATTCCTACACCCAAGTTCAAAAAGCCATGAGAAGTGAACATTGGATTCAAGCCATGAGAGAAGATGGATGCATTAGAAAAAAACTCAACATAGGAGATTGTTGACAAATTAAGAGATAAAAATCTTAGAATGCAGATGGATATTTACTGTGAAACATAAGGCAAAGTCAATAGATAAGTGTTTGCTAGATTAGATGCAAAGGGATATACTCAAACTCACAGAGTTAACTATGAGGAGACTTTTTTGCTTGTAGCAAAGATAGATTATGTCATGTTGGTCTTACTCTAACGGCTCATTTTGGATGGGACTTACACTAGTTGGATGTAAAGAATGTCTTTCTTCATGGAACTTTAAGAAGTGCAAATGAAGATTCCTCTTAGATTTGACACTCATAGTGGAAGGATTAAGTATGCATCCTAATGGAGGCCTTATATGATCTTAAACAATCTCCAAGAGCATGGATTAGGAGATTTACTAAAGCAACGGTTTCACTAGGACGAAAGTAAAGTCAAGGAATTATACTTTATTCATAAAGTACTCCAATACAGGTAAAGTTATACTATGTGGATGACATAAATATTGAAGGAAAACTAGCGGCCCAATTTGAATGAAAGACTTGGGAAAATTAAAATATTTCCTTGAAATAAAGGTTCCGTAATCAAAAAGGAGATTTTCATCTCCCAAACAAAAAGGTTAGAACGTAATCCATCAAGAGTTCCTATTGAACATAATTGGAACTGGAGAGAATTCTCCTGTAGAAAAAGAAAATATTATTAATTGGTAGGAAAACTTATTTATTTATCACACACGAGACAAGACACTTTATGCAATTATTACTTCTGTAGGAAAAAAAAAGACATTAGAAATTGGTGGGAAAACTTATTTATTTATCACACGAAACTAGACAGTATTTGTGCAATTACTATGGTGAGCCAGTTCATGCATGATCATAGAGAAAGACACATGAAAGCAATTAACAGAATTCTTCGGTACTTGAAATGAATACTAGGAAAGGGAATCCTCTTTAGGAAAAAAAGACACTCTGCAGTTTGTTATTGACAAACAATCTACCTCTGGGTATTGTATCTCATTCTAGTGTAGAAAATGAATTTCAAGCCCTTGTTGAATGAAGATCATACTTGATAACCTTACAATAAAGGTTGATATCCCTATGCAATTGTATTGTGATATCAAGTCAGCCATGAGCATTGCCATTAATCCAACTCAAGATGATAGGACGAAACATATTGAAATTGACTAGTACTTCATCAAAGATAATCTTGACAAGGGCCTAATTGTTGCTGTTAGATATTGTTTGATATTATTAAGATATTGTTAGATATTGATAACCACAATATCAAACAATATCTTCTATTTAATTTTTTTATTTTCAGTTACTCTTTTTACTTGTATCTCTCTCTATTATAAATAGATTACCCTATGTGTGGTTTATATACAAGGGAGATTAATCTCAATCCCTATTTTCTTTATTCTCAACACGGTATCAGAGCTTAAGGTATCTTTTCTTTTCGTCGTCGTTGCCTCTGCGTCGCCACTGGAGCCACCGCCTCTGCCAGACCTCCGCCGGACCGCCGTCGCCGCCGTCGGACCTTCGCCGGAACTTCGCCGGACCTTCGTCGGAACTTCGCCGGACCTTCGCCAGACCACTGCCGTCGGACCTCCATTGCCGGAGTGCCAATTTTGACAGGCAACCTTGAAGTTGTGCCTCCTCCATGGCATCTTCCGTTGCCTTTTCCCATTCTGAAAACTCTCCTGGTGTGTCTGACCCGTCCATCTACACTATGTTAATGTACACTTATCCATTGACAAGTTAACTGGCCATAATTATGCCACATGGTCATCAGACATCCGATTATGGCTTAAGAGTCAGAGGTATCTTGATCATCTTGCCCCGAAAGCACCTACTCTCACTCCTGCTGAGAACGACCGTTGGGAAACCATTGATGCTCAATTATGTGTGGTTCTCAAGGGTACTCTTGATCCTTCGTTAAAGCAACTTTTTTGTTCCTACGAAACATGTGCTCAAATCTGGGAGCATGCCAAGTTATTATACACCAATGATACTCAACGTCTCTATGGTTTCTGTTCTAAATTTGCTACACTTATTTCCTCTAAACATCAAGACTCTATGACTGATTATATGGGCAAAATTCATGCTCTATTTCATGAATTCAATGAATTATTGCCTCCTTCCCCCGACCCTGCCACGGAGATCGAACAACGCTCAAAGTTCTTCATGCTCGGAGCATTACACGGACTTGCTGATAAATATTCACATATTCGTGATCAAATTTTGGGTTCCCCGGTTGTCCCCACCTTAACTTCAACATGCTCTACTCTTTTGCGTGTACCAGAACAACCTAACACTGATACACCTGCTTCTGTTGATGATTCTTCTGCATTGGTATCTCATCGTGATGACCGGACTCGCCCTCGCAAACAGGGAAAAGGGCGTCCTAAGTGTGACCACTGTGGCAAGCTCGGTCACAAGATTGACAAGTGTTATGCATTACATGAGTGTGAACATTGTGGCAAGCCAGGTCACAAGATTGACCGGTGTTATGCATTGCATGGACGTCCTCCTCGCTCTGCTGCAGCTGTTCAGACCAACCTTTCCCCACCTTCCTCTACTGGGGATCCTCCTTCTGTTTCACCTGATACACCTGCTATGTTCAACAAATTTCTCAAATGGTATAAGGATCATGAGTCTTCTAGTTCCACTGCATCTATCGCTCACACAGGTACATCTTTTGTTGGTCTGACTCGATCTTCTTCTCTTGGTCCTTGGGTGTTTGATTCAGGAGCCACTGATCATATTACTGGTAACAAATCTTTGTTCTCTTCTTTATCCTCTCCTAATCATTTACCTTCTGTTACACTGGCTGA
>Ga0214544_1011510_pt1 | contig 12176 bp, 15 predicted proteins | sample CNSS3metaG_FD_160074 | JGI IMG/M metagenome (GOLD analysis project Ga0214544, IMG submission 160074) | Root nodule microbial communities from cowpea collected in UCLA plant growth center, Los Angeles, California, USA - CNSS3 | ecosystem: Host-associated > Plants > Roots > Nodule | place: USA...
ATATATATATATATATATATATATATATATATATATATATATATATATATATATATATATATATATATATATATTCCTCCGTTAAAGGATAAATACACTGTTGCTGAAATTGATTTACTTGGTTTTTTCGTAAAATTTTATAATCTGAAATAAAATAAATAAAATAATTTTTAAAATTTCTTTTTATTTAAGTCGTCAATCATGATTTTCAATTATTTCAATTTAAATATGAAAATTAAATACATCAAGAATAAAAATTGATCAGGTAAAAGCATTCTTAAAATATTTAACATATTTATTTTTTAAACACAAAATAAGGTTCAATTTGTTCATTATAGATAGAGTCGAAAAGGAAGAATAACTAAAAAAGTATACGATAAACTACAATTATTAGGATAACAAAAGGAACAACTTAACTTTGAAATGTTCCGAAATTAAGTTTACTAAAAAGGACGTTTAAATAATCAATTATAAAGCTGGAAATCTAAAGCATGATAATCATAAACAAGAAATTCAACCTATAAAGGAATAAAAGAAGTGAAGAACAATGTTAGATGTAACACCGCATTTAATTAATAACCTTAATTAAAGAAAATGTCACATAGATAAATAAGAGGAAAAGTCCTGGAGTATAGACACTACCTTACAGTTATCCAAAAGAAACCTGAACAGAAATTAAGGCACACCATGATGCCAATAATCAAAATAGAGTAAGGGGTCGACAATATACAAAAGAAAGTGCAAAAACAAGACAATACATGGGCCATAGCCCTAAAAGAAAGCTGGAATCTAACCTAGAGACACTACTAGAAAATGGGCTTATAATGACAGGTAAAACGAGCTTACTATGACAGATATTCTAGTGTCATAGTTTCAGGAGTCATAGAAAATGCGCGCTTTTTATGACATTGCAGAAACTTGTCATAGTAAGTCAGACTTACTATGATAGGCAGTGCAAACTACGTCATAGTAAGTCAAATTTTTTTTTAATGATTTTTCTATTTTACCATTTTCCTTTCCATTCAATTTACTTGCAAATAACTTTCATATCACCAGACCAAACAATTCCAAACCAAACCAAGAACTTGTTGTATACTCTCATTTCAGTGGCCTCTTGATAAACATCAGCATGCTTTCCCCTTAGGCACTGTAAAGCAGAATCACACTCTTTCCACCGACCAACCTTAGCCTGCAGAAGATGACATGTGTTGAATATAATCATTTAACAAATAGAAGAAAAAACTTGGTTGCTTGTGTGATATGTGTCCAACATGCACTGATGAAAGAGAAAAATTCCAGAAGCTAAAAACAACTCACCAGCCACCTAGGAGAATCAGGGATGAAGGGAAGAGTCAGAAGGTGCACAATAGAAGGAACAGTTCTTGAGATAAAGACAAAAAATTATATCAGTTACTTGGAACCCTTTTTAATTTGGTTTTGTGAAAAAGAGCAACATAAGGAGGGTGAACGGCACGCGGTGCGCAGAGGACGTGCGGACAACTCGCGGACGGTGCGCGGAGGACGAGCAGACAGCTCGCGGACGGCATGCGAACAGTGCAGAGGACGCGCGAACAACTCGCAGACGTTGTGCGGAGGATGAGTAGACAACTCGCAGGCGGCATGCGAACAGTATGGACGGCGTGTGGACGACGAGCGAACGCGAGCGGAAGGTAAGCGAACGACGAGCGGAAGGTGAGCACATGGCGTGAGAATGGTGCGCGAATGACTGTTTCGAGAAAGAAACCATGCTTCTGAATGTTGGAGAAAATGGAGACGAGAAAGAGAAAAAGAAAAGAGGAAAGGAAAAAAATTAGGGATTTGAAGATATTATGACAGGTTTCCGTAAATCTGTCATAATATATTTTTAACATAATTTCAATTTTGCCACCGTGCCCATCTACTATGATAGGTCCTCTGCACCTGTCATACTAAATTTTCCCTTCTCACTTATTATGATAGATTCCTCTTTACCAGTCATAATAACTGTTACTTTTATTACAAAAATGCCACCGGTCAACTTATTATGATAGGTGGCTTATACCTGTCATAATAAGTCGTCATAGATTCCTATTTTTCCACTAGTGAGAGGCTATGCAATGGAATCACCGTTTCCCTGTTGACCACGAGGAGTTCTCGCATATGCTCACATCAATAAATTGATAATCATCGCAAAAGGAGAAAACCACACACACAAAACATACAACAAGCAAAAGGGCAAGCTAGAGTAGAAAATGATTTGTCATATAGTTACATACACTTTCATAGTCCAAAAATACATATATCAACCAATCATGTTATGATTTTCAAACAATACATTAAGACTCAAGACATGACTCATCCAGATACATATAATTAGACGGATTCAGTGGATGCATGCACTTGTGGTGGCCTTTACTACTCTACCGAGCTAATTGTTCTAATGTTTCATCCCCCACACACAAGGTTAGCCCTTAAAGTGTTCCAGGCCTCCTGCTACTCTTACCACTTGAGTCAGTACGCTCTATGTGAGACTAACTGACTCTTTAGAGTGTCAGGATGCAATCCTTACTAAATTATATAAATGAGGCACCACCATGAACTCCCACTAACAGGGGTCATGGAATTATGTCCTGACCAACTGAGACACCACCATGAGATCTCACCTAGAGATTTATGGAATTACGCCCTAACCAATGAGGCACCACCACGAAACTATCGTGGAATTACGTGCTAACCATACCAACAACATGTTCCATTAATCAATATAACATTCATGCTCATCCCAATTCCATGTCACTTTTATAACCAACCATGTTGGCACAAGCAAGCTTGAAGCAAAGAATTGATAAAGCCATGTGCATGAAGATCTTAAGTGTTTAATGAAGATTGATGAAAATCCTCTTGAAGATTAAGTTTTAGTGTGTTAAATCTGTAAATAAGATGTTAAATGTAATGTGTTAGTGTTATATCTTGTTGGTAGGCTATATGACATAGGTTAAATATCTTGTGTGCCTTTGTGTGTCTCTTTTAATCTGTTAAAATGGGTTTTAACAGGTTAAAAGGCTTGTTGTATATAGTTTCTTGTATGAATGCATTCAGTCAGTTGAATTATTTTTCAATCGATTGATTTCACTTAAGTCAGGTGAAATCAACTGACTGTACGAAAAATTCAATCGACTATTTTCACTTAAACCAAACTATATAAGTTGTGTTTTCGCGAGCAGAGGCGTGAATATGAGTTTTTGAGCACAAAATTTTGTCATTCATCTCTAGAAAGCTCTCTCTCTGCAATACATAACTGCAACTCGTGTTTTGAAGATCTTGGTTGATCTTGGGGGAATTTTGGCTTGTGAGTAGCTTGAAGAACACATGTATGGTTGGCTAGGGACAGCCACCATAGGTTTGGATGTTCTTGTGCCTCTAGGTGGTTTGCCTGATGTGATTCCAGGTCTGTAAGTGTGATTCTTGCAGGTTGTGTGTCTAGATTTTTGTGAGTCAAAAATCTTGTGTGTTTTGTTGTTCAAAAGTGTAATCTTGGTGTGTGATTTGTAAAACTTTTGAATATAGTGGAAACCAGACTCAGGTTGTCCTAGGAAACTGGATGTAGCTCTGTGATTGAGTGAATCAGTTTAAAAACAATTGTGCATTTCTTTTTCCCTTATCTCACTCTCTTTGAAACTCTTTAAAAAATCAAGAAAACCAAGCAATTTGATCTTTGGTGTGATTTAATGCGTTCTTGTGTAATCTGAGGCTATATAATTGTTAAAAATACTGATTGGAACAAGTCTTGTATGTAAGAGATTGTTGTTTGAGTTGAATTTGCACATTCTGCATTCTGCATAAATCTCTAGTATTTTAGCTGACTGAATTATCTTTTTAATCAACTGTTTTAGCTTCAAGAACAATTTAGTCTGCTGTTTTATATTGCATTTACATTCAAACTTTCCAGTCCATTAGATTCAATTAAAAAACTTTTAAGATTTCGAAAAAAAATTATAAAACCAATTCAACCCCCCCCCCCCTTCTTGGCTAAAATCACCATTTCAAAACTAACAATTAGTATCTAGAGCAAGGTTCTTGAAAGGTATTCAAGTTTGATAAAAAATCTTTTGAAATGGCTGAATGTGAACTCCTTTTTGCTGAAGGTGCCTTTATTCATAGACCACCTATGTTTTATGGACCAAACTATCACTTTTGGAAAATAAGGATCAAATTTTCATTGAATCTATAGAGAAAGGAATTTGGGATGCAATAGTTAATGGACCATATACTCCTAAATGTGTTGTTGAAAATAAGCAGGTGGACAAGCCTTGAAGTGAATGGACTAATGAAGAAAGGAGAAGGGCTCAATATGATTGCAATGCCAAGAACATCATCACTTCATCTTTGAGTATGGATGAATTTTTTAGGGTCTCCCAATGTAAGAATGCAAAGGAAATGTGGGATGTCGTAGAGGTTACACATGAAGGAATAAGTGAAGTGAAGAGAGCAAGGAAGCATGCCTTGATTCAAGAGTATGAGCTTTTCAAGATGCAAAAAGGAGAGTCCATAACTGAAGTGCAAAAGAGTTTCACTCACAAAGTTAACCATCTCATGGGTCTAGGCAAATAATTTGACAAAGAGAAGCTAAACATCAAAGTGCTTAAGTGTCTTGATAGAAATTGGCAACCATAGGTGATTGCCATATCTGTATCCAAGGATTTATCCATCATCACAACAGTTGCACTGTTTGGCAAGCTTAGAGAGCATGAGATTGAAATGCAAAGGCTAAGTGTGCTTAAAACAAGTGAGAAAAAGGTAAAATCCATAGCCTTGAAGGCTAGCTCTAAGACGAGTGATGAAACCGAGGAAGAGGATGTTGAATGTAGTGATAATGAGAACTTGAATCTACTAGTCAAGATGTTTGGGAAGTATCTTAAGAGGAAAGGCAACAAAGGTAATTAAAGGAGGTACAATTCTAAACAAAATGATTCAAGTAATTCTTCTAAATTCTCATGTTATAATTGTGGAAAGCAAGGATGTATCAAGATTGAATGTCCTAATGTTAACAAAGAGAAGAAGAAGGTTAATGACAGGAAAAAGGAGAAAATTGACAAGGAAAGACGTGCCTACATAGCATGGGAGGACAATGATGATTCAACAAGCACTTCATCTCAAGAAGGAAGTGAGGAAGCAAACCTATGCCTCATGGCCGAATATGAATCATCCTCATCAAGCTAAGTAAGTTCCTTGTCATCTAAGGATAAAAATGACTATTACCAATTGTTGCATGACTTTGAAGAGTTGCAATGTGAGGCAAACAAAATTATTGTCATGAACAATCAGCTAAAAGGATTAAATAGGTGGCTAGAAAACAGAGTTAGCCAACTAGAATCAGAAACGGTCGATTTAAAAACTGATTTCGAACATTTGGAAATGATTTACAGTAATTCAGTCGATTGTTCTGAAAAACAGCTGGCTATAAAACCTTGTGAAAACTGCACTACTTTGAAAATCAAGTGAAATATCTTTTGAAAACATGTGAAAAGTTCACAAAAGGAAAAGCAAACCTGGAAGTTGTTCTTGGCTCTCAAAATTGTGTTTTTGGGAAGGCTGGACTTGGTTATACACCTATCCTTGAAAAGAAGGCCAATAAGTTCTCTAGTTTCTTTTCCAAGAGTGAGCCAAATGCTATGCCCTTCATTTCTTGCAACTACTGTATGAAGAAAGGTTATATTCTTAAGAATTGTCATGTTAGAAAGTATGATGTACCTAAGGGATTTATGAAATGGATCCCAAAAGGATTTAGAAAGGCATAACCATGTTGGACCCAAACTATCAAAGGGTATCATGTAATACTATGTTGTTTTGCAGGTCATAAAACAGGAAAAGAAGGATCTATGATACCTAGATATTGGCTGCTCAAGGCATATGATAGGAGATAAGACCAAATTTGCAAAGTTGGAACTGAAAGAAGAAGGATTTGTAACCTATGGAGACAACAACAAAGGAAGAATCCTTGGAAATGGAGTCATAGGCAATGAATCCTCTTTCAACATCAAGAATGTGTTGCTGGTAAAAGGGCTGAAACATAATTTGATAAGTATAAGTCAATTATGTGACAAAGACTTTAAAGTGATGTTTGAACCAAATGATTGTTTGATATATGATGCACATGGTAACATTGTCTTGATAGGAAAAAGAGTTAACAATATATATCTACTTGATCTGCATCATGCATCATTTAGCATCCATTGTTTGCTTACAAAAGAGGATGACACTTGGTTATCGCATAAGAGACTTTGTGACATACACATGCAACATTTTAATCGGCTAAACAGAAAACAGTTGGTTGAAGGACTACCAAAACTCAAGTTTGAGAAGGATAGAGTGTGTGAAGCATGTCAAAAAGGAAAACAGACCAAGGTCTCTTTCAAACCCAAAAATGTTATTTCAACTGAAAGACCTTTAGAGATGCTTCACATGGATCTATTTGGTCCATCTCGAACCATGATCCTTGGTGGCAATCTTTATGTATTAGTCATAGTTGATGACTTCTCTAGGTATACATGGACTTTGTTCTTAGCTGCCAAAAATGACACTTTTCATGCTTTTAAAAGACTTGCCAAGATTCTAGAAAATGAAAAGAGTTCCAAGATAGTGTCTATTCAAAGTGACCATGGTGGGGAATTTCAAAATGAAAGGTTTGAACACTTTTATGAAAAACATGGTATTAAACATAATTTTTCTGCACCAAGAACCCCACAACAAAATGGTGTTGTTGAAAGGAAAAACAGGTCACTTGAAGAACTAGCTAGAACTATATTAAATGAGAATTCACTACCTAAGTATTTTTGGGCTGATGCAGTCAACACAACTTACTATGTTTTAAATAGAGTGTTGATTAGGCCAATTTTGAAGAAAATACCCTATGAACTTTTCAAAGGGAGGAGGCCTATTTTAAGTCACCTAAAAATATTTGGATGTAAGTGTTTCATTTTAAACAATGGCAAATAAAGTCTTGGAAAATTTGATGCAAAAGTGGATGAAGGTGTTTTTCTAGGCTATGTTATACAAAGTCATGCATATAGAGTCTATAATAAGAGATTGATGAATGTTGAAGAGTCTATGCATGTTGTATTTGATGAAACTAATCCAAAATTGCAAGAGCATGTGCCTAAGATTGCATATGAAGAAGAAACATTGCAGAAAAAACAATCTGCCGCAGAACCGAAATCTACTGTAGAAAATCAGTTAGCTGAAAAGAAAATTCAGTCGACTGAAAAAGTTGCAGACAACAACTTACCCAAGGAGTGAATTGAACCTAGGGGATTATCAAGGACAACATAATTGGTGACATAGAACATGAAGTATCCACTAGACGCAAGCTTGCATTCTTTCAACATGTTGCATTTGTTTCTCAAATTGAACCTAAGAATGTGAATGATGCATTGTGTGATAGTAATTGGGTTGTTGCTATGCAAGATGAACTTCATCAATTCACTAGGAATGATGTGTGGTCTCTTGTTCCTAAAACTAATGCAAAGAATGTGATTGGTACAAAATGGGTGTTTAGGAATAAAATGGTAACATTGTTAGGAATAAGGCTAGGCTAGTTGCTAAAGGTTATAATCAAGAGGAAGATATTGATTTTGATGAAACATATGCACCTATGGCTAGGCTAGAAGATGTGAGGTTATTGTTAGCATATGCATGCATTTATAATTTCAAACTTTCTCAAATGGATGTGAAAAGTGCATTCTTGAATGATTTCTTAAATGAAGAAATGTATGTATCACAACCTCCTAGCTTTGAAGATCACCTCTATCTGAATCATGTTTTCAAATTGAAAAAGGCTTTATATGGTTTGAAACAAGCATCACGATAGTGGTATGAGAGGTTAAGCAACTTTCTTTTATCTAAAGGATATGCTAGAGGTGTTGTTGATAAAACACTTTTCATTAGAAAGAATGCAAGTGATGTAATATTGTTCAAGTATATGTAAATGATATAATCTTTGGATCAAATAATAACTCCATGTGTGAAGAGTTTGTTGCAGCTATGTAGGGAGAATTTGAGATGTCTATGATGGGTGAGCTAACCTACTTCCTAGGGCTGCAAGTGAAGCAACTCAAGCACGGGACATTTTTAAGCCAGTCAAAATACTATTTTGATCTATTGAAAAAGTTCAAAATGGAGGATTGCAAAGAGGCTGCCACTCCAATTGCTACAAACTGCCTTATGGATGTAGATGAAGCTGAAAACCAAGTTGATTCAACCAAATATAGAGGGTTAATTGGTTCCTTGCTATATCTAACTACTAGTAGACTAGATATACAGTTTGGCGTTTGCTTGTGTACAAGGTTTCAATCCAAAGGAATCACACTTCAAAGCTGCAAAACGGATTCTCAAGTATCTGAAAGGGACAACTAATGTTGGATTATGGTATCCTAATGAATCTAACATTGTTCTTAGTGGTTTTTCAGATTCTAACTATGCAGGGTGCAAAATGAATAGGAAAAGCACAAGTGGTAGATGTCATCTACTTGGATCAAGCCTAATCTCATGGAATAGCAAGAAACAAGCATGTGTAGCACTCTCTACAGCTGAGGCTGAGTATATAGCAGCTGGAGATGCATGTGCTCAAAGCATATGGTTGAAGCATCAACTTATGGATTATGGTGTAAAGCTAGATAAGGTACCTCTTTATTGTGATAATATAAGTGCAATCAACCTAACTAAAAATCCAATTCAGCATTCTAAAACTAAACACATTGAAATCAGGCATCATTTTATAAGAGATCATATTCAAAAAGGTGATATTGAAATCATGTTTGTGAAAATTGAAAATCAATTGGCGGATTTATTCACTAAACCACTTGCACGTGATAGATTTAATAAGCTTATAACTGAATTAGGTATTGTTGACATGAAGAATATATGCTGATATTTGTTTGGCTTGTTAATCTTATTAAATCATGTGTGTCCTGCATTTAAAATGACAAAAATCTGCATAATTTGAAAACTGCCAGAATTTCAGTCAGCTAAATTTGCAATTTTAACACATAGATTTCATTTAAAATGTCAAAATCTTCATAATTTGTGTTCTGGAACTATTTCAATATGTTAAATCTCACAAAACAGCACATATATGTGATGCAAATTGGTTTGGTGTGAATTTCGTGAAATCTAAAATTTTTAGTTAGCTAAAACTACAAATTTAACACATAGACTTCACTTAAAACTGCCATTGCACCAAAAATCAGTTTTCTGGTACAGTTTTAGTCAAATAACTTTATATTTTTATGTGTTAAAATCACTTATGTTGATGTGGATTTGCTTGAATTGATTTTAATTGATTAACCAAGTCAAAGCATGCATCACATGACTGTTTTTGGACTGTAGCAACAGCTGTAACAACTATTACATCAGCTAAAATCAACTTTTCATATTGCATTGACCATAAAGTGCTTTAATTACATGATTTCCAATGAACATGCATTAAATGTGAACTATTTGTGAGTGGATTGTTCATAAAACGCATGGGAAACACATCACTACATCTCTGATACAAATTCCCTCACATTTAATTGTTGTGATTTCCTGTACTGCATTGAAACCAGAAAATTTGCACGATTTAATTGACTGATTTTGAAAATCAACATGCTGATTCTATAAATACTTGCATAAGCATCATGCATTGACATTCTCATTTGCTAGTAAGAGCCAAACCTACATTTCACCATGCCTAGAAGATCACAAATTGCCCCCTCAAATGATGAAAGCTCTACCCCATCTACTTCATCCTCTCCAAATGCCATGAATTAAGGAAGGCTTGAGATATGGTTTGAAGGCCATGAAGACAAAATTCAAACCTTCTTGATTGAGATCAATAGGAAGCAAATCATTCTTCCTAAGGTGATTCGCATGTCATGGCTAAGGATGGAAAACTTTGACAACCTTGAGCAATATCTCAAAGCTAAAAGAAGACTTTCCTTGAGCTTTCGGGCAAGGTGTATCCTGATTTGGTGAAGGTGTTCTATGCCAACCTCAAGTTCAGCAATGTCATTCTCAAAGCAAGTGTCAAAGGTGTGGAAATGGAAATCACTAGGCAAACATGGAAGGATGTGGCTGGCCTAAGGCAAAGAGGTCTGCAAGTCTGCAAAGGTGAAACTAGTCAAGTGGATGAATTCAACAAAGTGCAATACTTCAACCAATGTGTGCGAAATCAAGGTGAACAGGCTAGAAATTTCCATGTGGGAAGGCTTTGTGTGGAGGAAAGGTTGCTAGCTATGGTGGTGACCAAAATCATCATGCCTAGGGGGGTAATCATGCAACCTTGAATGAAGGTGATCTCGTGGTGATGTACTGCATTCAAAATGGTGTGATGGTGGACTGGACATACACAATCCGTGACCACATGATGAAGGCAAAGAGGCTCACGAATTTCAAGCTTCCATATGTGGTGCTCATCTCCAAGTTCATTGAGCATTTTGGTGTGGATGTGGAAGGAGAGCTTGAGGAGTCAACTGAAATTCTAAATCATGTTTCTACACTGAATATGCACAAGATGGGATTCACCAAGATAGGCAACACATGGCTGGTTGACCGAGATCAAGGTGCAAATATTGAAGTTAGAGCAAATGACCATGAAGCGGGAACTAGTGGAGGAAAACAAGATGAAGATGAACCACAGCCAATGGCAATTGAGTTGTAAAACCTTCATGAGAATACTAGACCTGCATACTCCCAATTTGAGAGAATGGTTCTCAACCAACTTCAAGACCTTAACATGGCACAAAATGCACATCATGCATACTGCACAACAAAGTTCCAAGACTTGGATGACCAGCTGCATAATGTTCACGACCTACTCTCCAATGTGTACAACAGAGAAAACCCTAGAAATGAGTGAAGGGGATGGCTCATAGGTCATGCATTGCATTTTCGTGCTGCATTTTGTGTGTCTGTATGTCTGTTCCAGTATTTTAATTGGCTATTTTCTCATTTCAGTCGACTGATTATATCAGTTTTTAGCTTCATGACGTATTTGTCTTTTTTGTTTCTATTCTGCTGTGCTTGTATTCGTATCAGCTGCCCTGATACACCCCCTATGTTATTGCTTTAATGAAAATTTTCATCTTTCCAAATTGATCTATGCATTTACTTTCATTTGATGAATCCAAAGGGGGAGAAAAATGAGTTAAAATGAGTAAATTTGTGTTAAAATTGGAAAACCTGAAATAAATCTGCTAGAATAATATAATACTACAAATTTAATCTAAAATTTGAAGTTAAATCATATTATTAGTGATAGGGGAAGCATATGCATATGTGATATGTATGTATGCTTGCGTGCTCTTGCTTGGTTGTATTTTTGGAATATTGGGTATCTTGTATGCAAAAGCTTTTTCAGATTTCTCTATGGATCTTAGCTCATCAATTAACCTCTCATCAATTCAAATTGAGGATGTTGGCTTCATCAATTCATGGGGAGATTGTTGGCACAAGCAAGCTTGAAGCAAAAAATTGATAAAGCCATGTGCATGAAGATCTTAAGTAGAGATGGCAAATAAACCCGTCCCCGTGGGTATTGCCCGAACCCGTCCCCGTTTTGACGGGGAATCCCCGCATTGACTGGGTATGCGTATGGGTATGGGGAATCCCTAACTTTTTCAGTTGGGTATGGGGATGGGTATGGGGATGTACATATCCCCGCCATAATACCCATCCCCGCCATATCTTCATTCTCGTTTAAATTATTAAAATATTCACAGTTAATGAAGTAACCCTATATATATATTCTATTTTTTATTTCTTTTAATTATTTGATTTGTCATGAAACTCATTTGCATCTCCAATATTTTTTTTATCTTATCATAACCTTTATGTAATTATGTTAAAATGATATATGTGATGAGTTCAAATTTTTGCCCTCATTTAATATTTAAATTTGGGGATTAATTGAATTTTCTGTGCTTAAAGATTGATTTAATTAAGATTTGTGATTATTGGATTTATTGAGTAAGTTTGGTAAAAGTGGCGTAAAAATTGATTTTAGTTGCATAAAATATTATTGGATATTCTAACATTTGTTAATGCAGCTGGAATTTATTTTTGGTCAATTAATAGTGTGATTTTGAAATATTCAAAGTTACAAAATAAGTCCAAAATCAAGAAATTCTGAAAAAGAATAAATCAGGAGCTAAATGCACCCC
>Ga0214544_1011511_pt1 | contig 12175 bp, 13 predicted proteins | sample CNSS3metaG_FD_160074 | JGI IMG/M metagenome (GOLD analysis project Ga0214544, IMG submission 160074) | Root nodule microbial communities from cowpea collected in UCLA plant growth center, Los Angeles, California, USA - CNSS3 | ecosystem: Host-associated > Plants > Roots > Nodule | place: USA...
AATTCCGTATTCGTTGTGAGACGACTCAGGGTTATCTTAACCCTAACTATTTTCTTCACTACAAATTGGCAATACTGAAGTTGCTAAAGTAGTGGTAATTTGATCGCCTAACGACAGCGATATCAGTATGTGAGTGTGTTGAAAGTTCTAAGTGCTTTCTCACCTTGCTTTTAGGCCACATAATTAGACGCTTAATGGTTTAAATTTGTGAGAGCAAAGTCTCTAAAATATTTGCCATTTAAGGGTCCGTTCTTAGTGTTAGTCTTTTCTTTTCTTTGAGTCTTTTTTGTGTTTGTTTGTGCTTAGTGTCTCAAGTGATTCTATTTACTTAGCCTTATACAATTTTGTGATCTTTGAAACCTTTTGCAAGTACATCTTGGCAAGGATTGACCTTGGTACTTAAGAAGTCTTTTAGACTCACCTCACCTAACCTGGAGGTCTACTTATGCTTGGTTTCTTCTTTCACCATTTTGTTAAAGTTCTAAGTTCTTTCAATCACCATGAGCACTAGAAGGGCTACTCGTGCTAGTACTCAACATCAACAACATGTTGATGAAACCAACCTCCACACAAGTGGTGATGAAGAGGTTGAGGTTGATCCTAGAGTCCTAGATAACCTCTCTCTATAGGTTAGGGACCTTAAAACTCAAATGGCTTCCATGCAAGCCAATCTTCAATTAAATCAACTTACTATTCCCAACCATAATACCCGTGCCTTTCCTAGGCCTTCTCGTGCCCCTTCAAGGCATAATATGATTTTGAAGAGGAGGAAGAAGAGCACATCAACCTTAGACAATTGCCTCATGTAAAAAGGAAAAGGCGTATACCTACCCACCTTAAAGAAGTCAAAATTGATTTGTCTCATTTCTATGGAAAGGATAATGTTGAGGTTTTTCTTGATTGGGTTGAAAAAGTGGAACAATTGTTTGAAAGTCATGTTGTGGAGGAAGAGAGGAGTGTGTCTCACTACTCTTAACTTTCAAGGGCATGCTCTTAATTGGCGGACTTCCTTAGTCCTCCAAAAAAGGAGAAAAGGGCTAAATGATATTGAGTATTGGAATGTTCTTAAAGAAGCCCTTCATGTCCGCCATGTTCCCTCCTACTACAAAAGAGAGTTCTTGGACAAGCTTTAAAGGCTCCAACAAAGATCTATGTCAATAGAAGAGCATAGACAAAAGATGGAGCTCTACATCATTAGAGCGAGATTGAAGAAGAAGAGGACCTTACAATTTCTAGGTTCTTAAGTGGACTCAATTACAACATAAGAGATAAAGTTGAGTTGCTCCTTACCACAATTTTAATGATCTTGTTCAAATGAGCATCAATGTGGAGCAACGTCCTTCTCGCAAGGATTCTCCCTCTTTTTCTAAAAGTGATTTTCAAAAGAAAAAGAGTCCACTCATAAAAGCCTTACAAAGGTAAGTGACAAAGGTGAGTCCTCCACCATCAAAAAAGGTAGTGATATCAAATGTTTTAAGTGTCTAGGTAGAGGTCATGTGGTCGCCCAATGCCCTACCAAATGCACCATTATGCTTAAGGGCAAAGACCTCTACACTAGCCAAGAGGAGTCATCTTCAAGTGACTCTGACACTTCCCATTCTAGTGATTCTCAAGAACATTCATATCCAAATGAAGGGAAACTTTTGATGATTAGGAGGCTTTTCAATAACCAACCTAGCCTTCCTCTCAATGATCAAAGAGAAAATATTTTCCACACAAGATGTGAGGTTTTGAAAAACACTTTCTCTTTGATCATTATAGTGGGTCTTGTTGCAATTGTTGTAGCACAAGATGGTTGAGAAGTTGAATTTTACTTTGTTGCCCCATCCCAAACCTTACCAACTTCATTGGCTTAATGAAGATGGGGATCTCAAAGTTAAGCATCAAGTGAAAGTCAAGTTCTCCATTCGAAAATTTAAAGATAAAGTTTATGTGATGTGATCCCAATGGAAGCTTGCCATATTCTCTTAGGGAGGCCTTGGCAATTTATTCGTAAAACCTTACACCATGGCCACACCAATGAGATCACCCTCCAACATCATTCAAAAACTTTTGTGTTGCATCCCCTCACTCCTAGTCAAGTTGCTAGTGATCAAGTTCAAATGCGAGATAGGAGAGAGGAAGAGTGATGGACGCACGAAGCCGCAAGTCGTGTCGGAATCACAATGCAAGGCCGTGAAACATAAATTTGTTTGGTGGAAAACCACCAAACAAGCAGCGAAAGACTATGATCTCACGGTGGGAGATTGAAACACTCTCAAACGGAGTTCCAGTGGGGAACTCTCACTGAAATGGTAACCCGATGAGGTTAAAAACCTATTCTAGGGTTAGGGTTGAGCTGAGACAAAGGGGAAATTTATCACTCTCATTCATCAAAAGCTAAAAATTACAAACATATGACTTGCTCTTTTATAGAGAGAAGGGCAACCGTGAAAAAGGAGTATTATCCTAACGGCACAAAGGCCCAACCCTATAGAAAACAGGGAAAACGTGATTACAACCTAGCTAAAGGAAAGGGTGGCAGGAACATGTGAAGTAACCGTAACAAAGAAGTTCTAGCACAACTGCGAAAGGAGCGTGATGCAGAATTGATATGGGTTGCCACTTGAACCTAAGATGAAAGCGGATGATCCATGCGTGGTAAAGAAACCCTAGAAGAGGTTTGGCCTTTGTAATGAGAAAGGGAAAGTGAGGCTGCGTGTGAAAGAAGAAATTGGGCTTCTTGAAGAAACGAATATATCAGCCCCTGCTGGACTCAATTGGAGACAACGCATGCTGCACGTGGAGAAAGAAATTGAGTTTGGCTGCAGACGCTGATGGAATTGGATGCGTAATGCTGCTGGAATCACTGACAGTTAGATGAATTGGGCTCGGCCTAATAAAGGTGATGATAACAAAATAGGCTGCAGCAGGTCGGGTGGTGCGGGAAGCATTGGTGCATGATGTATAAAGGAATTGGCAGCCCAATTAAAATGCTGCTACGTAGCTGGTCGAACACATTCCATTCCACACTTCATCAAATGCTTCAATTTGAATAGTTTGGCTGCAATTAGTAAACCAACCCAATTAGACAACTTTTATTTAATTAAAAGAAAAATAAAAGAAAATAAAAGAATGGCCTAGGCATTGGCCAATGCTATGAAAAGCCTCTTAGGGTGATATTCATCATCCCCTCCTTCTTGAAAAGGATCTGTGCTCAGATCAAGAGGTTTCTTTAAGGCCCCACAACAATAAAGATGAATTCCTCCAGGATCAAAAATATGTATGCAGTAATCATCAAACAATTTTTCTGTTACTTTCCAAGATGGAAGTAGAAGATACTTGTAAGGAATATATGAAAAAGGCCTTTTAATTTTGGAAGGATTTGGTACATAGCCTACTTCACAAAAAATACTGCTTGTCACTTTGACTTAATTGATACCTAAAAGGTAACTCTAAGTCAAAGAAGATATTTGGAAATTCTTTTGAAGTGTTTAAAATAAATGATGAAGGTGGAGAAGCAATTTTAGGGAGAACTAAGACAAAAATATTAACGACAAATAAAGAAGAGTTGAAAGATGGAATTACTCCCTTGAGGTCTATGCAAGGAATTGTAGGATGTTGTATCTCTACTTCCCTAAGCATTATTTCTTTTCTCTCAATCTCTTTCTCTTTTCTTTTAAACTCTTTCTCTTGTCTTACTCTCTCTTCAAATTCTTTTCTCTCTTTTTCCTCCTTCTCTTTTCTCAGTTGCTCCTCTTCTTCTCTCAATTCTTGTTCAAATTTCTCTCTTTCTTTCTGCTCTCTTCTCTGAATTCCTATTCTTTCTTTTTCTTCCAACTCCCTCATCTCTCTTAATAATATTGTGAGTTTTTCCTCCTTCCTCCTTGCTATCTCAATCTTCTTTTTCTCTATCTCACGATCAAAATCAAAGGAAGGTGGTATGAATGTTCTTCTCATGCATGCTCTCAACTCACTCCAATTTTGAATGGGAGATTTTATTCCTTTTTCCACTCTAGACTGCCTATAATCCCACCACTCTCTTGCATGTCCTACAAAACTAGAAATGCACAAAGTAAGAAAATAGTATTTACTATGTCCAAAATGGAATGAATGCACCAAATCATCTATTTCCCTCTCCCAAGATATGTATGATAATGCACTTATGTCCTTACCAAAGAAAGGAAATGTACTCTCATGCGTATGATGCATTTTATCCTCACTATGACTACCTAAATGCAATCCTCTATATGAATAAAAACTCATCTTGCCAAAAACATTTATCAAACAAATTTTTTCACAAAGAAACTTTAGGAATTTCTAAAGAGAAAATAATGGAAAAGATTTATAGAGATGTTCCTAGGAAAAGGAGGCGACTCTCATGGACAGGCTTAGAAACCAAACCTTTCCTAGCCAGAAATCTCTAAATTTCTTTCACAAAAAATCTAAATAAAATTTCCCAACAAAACAAATTTTAATTGTGAAAAAGGACTTTCAAAGTGTGTGAAATCCTATGACCAAAGAAAGGTCAAATAAGTGTTTAAAGATTTGCACCTAGATATCACAGAGACGTAAAACAGAAACATCAAACATGCATAACACACATAACCTGGACATGGAAAACATAAAGAACAAGAAAACATAAAAGCAAGAAAACATAAACTAGACGAAAAGTTTTCCTAAGTGAAGAATCAAGTGGTACTTGGAACCCCTTGATGACCTCACACTACACGATTAAAAAGCTATTACAAACAACTAAGGAATGGAATTGCAATAATGCATTTTCCCATTCCAAAGCAAATGAACAGAAACTAAAAGAAGAAAATTACACCACAAAGTTCCATGATATCAAAACAAACAGAAATGGGAAAAACAAATCTGCAACTGGAATTGGACCAGTTTGCTCTCTATTTGCTCTCGGTCCAGCCACAAAATGGGTGCTCTCATGTGTTTGCACTCCTTCTTTAAGTCCCAGCTCACTCCACAAGTCCTCTCGAAATGCTATCTTAATGTCTTTTCCCACAATTCATCCTGAAGCTCTACCTTCAAGAGAAAGGTAATCACCTACAAAGTTGCGAAATCAGTGAGTTTCAAACCAAATGAACCAAGATCACTCACGGTCTTCCACATAAGAATAACAAAGCAGAAAAATCAAGAAAAGCTCAAATGGAAGAATTGGACAATATCAAGTGATAGAATTAAATGGACAAACTCAATTGAATAAGCAAGAAGGACAAGCAAGAAAAAGGGAAATCAACAAAGGATAGCACACAAAGGAGAACCTAAGGAATGTGTCTAGAACAAGATTAACAAAACTAAAATCAAGAAGACACAAAACAAGTTGAATCAAGAGCATATGCAAGTTGAAAATTAAGAGGACAGTAGCAAATCTGTGACTGTAGTGCATTCTATTTTACTCAAATCAGTGGATCAAACATTCACTTTGCAGACCAGAAGTACTTTTCATGGATTTCTCAGTATATTTCTTTTTTTTACTGGACTGCTTTCTTTTCTTTTTTTTTAACTCACAAAGAGCATCAACAACAACTCACAACAGTTTCAATAGGCTATTTCCAAATTAGTACTCAAACGCATATGGCAGAATTCAAGTGATTCAACTCAAAAACAATGATAAAAAGCACACTAAACAATAATGACTTCACAAGAAACTCTCGGGCAGTGCAAACAATTAGCAATATGCAGCAATCTTGAATTAACTAAACCAATAATACTGCATCAAAGTAAACTGGCAGGCCAGAGACAACAACAAATATTAATTTTGACAACGAAAAGCACAACTCAAAATGCTGCAGGTTCGGGTATAGCATACTGATTCATCAAACCAGACTTCAACATAGATCACTAAATTTTGTAGCATTTTAAGTCATTTAGCAATATCAAAATATGGACATGTGTGAACAAAGAAACTAGCTGCAGGCAATCAAAGCAAGAGCACGAGAATTGTGGAGGCAAGCAATGAATCAGGCCACAACAGAAGTACTCAATTGGACTAGACAGAACACTGAAACAGTTTGAATGTCAAAAATTTGAGAAAAACAGAGAGTTGCCAAACAAAAGCAAGTGAGCAAGCTACAGTGAAGAATGCTGATTAAAGGAATACAAATTTAGCCAAAAGAAACTGCAGTGAACAATGGCTGGAAATGATACATAAAAAACAGAATGTGCTGGATTCATTGTTGCACAACATGATATAACCAATGTAGTACACAACAGCAATATGCAACTCAATAAGCTCCAACAAGCACAAAAATCTGCTAGTTATGAATAAGAAACAAATGCAGGAATCAAAATTGGCCAACAGGAAAATAGCTCCATGAATCAGGTTTCAATGCAGAAACAACAAAGGAAGGCACAACTATTTTAGTGAACTAGCCAATAAAAGTGCTGCAGATCACAAAAAAAAATGATTCTGTGATAGAGCAAATCAAATTACCAAAAACTCAGCAGATGCACAATGACCATAAATGGAATCAACAACAGAACTAGAAACAAACGCATTAACTGTGAAAATATTATCAAAACTACACCAAATGGAATGAACTTGCTAGGCATAAAAAAAACACTGATTCAACCTATGTATGGACCAAAACCAACTTAATTTCCACCTAAACAATCTGAACAGAGCCAGATGTATTATCAAAGCAATGGAAACATCACAGTTTGGTCATCACAATCATTGGCAAGCCATTGTAATCTCATAAACATTAACAGATTCAAACAGAACAAAAAACCAAAAGCAGTTTACGCAGAAGTGAACAAGAACAATATCAATTGGTACTGCAGACAATTTGCTAATGATCTAATAGCAAATTCAGAAGAAAACAAAACACATGAACCTATTTATGCGAATGAAACATTGACTGAAAGAGATGCAACACTGAACACACACAAAATAAGGACAACATCTATAGAGTTGAGGACATATAAAACGAATTAACAAAAACTAAGACAAAACCACGAGATTATACAATTTAAAGCTAGGTAAAAAATATGGAAAAACCTAATTGACATGCATTGGAATGGCAGAATCAAAGAGCTAGACATAAAATCATCATCAATATTGATTCAGAAAATAAGAACAAATATGCGTGAATCAATTTCAGCACAGAATTTTCAGCACACAGAATCAATCGTAGAAAATCAAACTTAAGCAAATTAGGAACAAGACTGAAATACAAACAATGAAGAAGAAAAACACTAAGATAAGAGAAAGAACACTTATCTTTGAAGCGAGCCTAAACGCGGCGGTCCAACCGTGAACCTGGTGCTCCTGATACCAAATGATGGACGCGCGAAGCCACAAGTCGTGTCGGAATCACGATGCAAGGCCGTGAAACATAAATTTGTTTGGTGGAAAACCACCAAACAAGCAGCGGAAGACTATGATCTCACGGTGGGAGATTGAAACACTCTCAAACGGAGTTCCAGTGGGGAACTCTCACTGAAATGGTAACCCAATGAGGTTAAAAACCTATTCTAGGGTTACGGTTGAGCTGAGACGAAGGGGAAATTTATCACTCTCATTCATCAAAAGCTAAAAGTTACAAACATATGGCTTGCTCTTTTATAGAGAGAAGGGCAACCATGAAAGAGGAGTATTATCCTAACGGCACAAAGGCCCAACCCTATAGAAAATAGGGAAAACGTGATTACAACCTAGCTAAAGGAAAGGGTGGCAAGAACACGTGAAGTAACCCTAACAGAGAAGTTCTAGCACAATTCGAAAAGAGCGTGATGCAGAACTAATATGGGCTGCCACTTGAACCTAAGATGAAAGCGGATGATCCACGCGTGGTAAAGAAACCCTAGAAGAGGTTTGGCCTTTGTAATGAGAAAGGGAAAGTGAGGCCGCATGTGAAAGAAGAAATTGGGCTTCTTGAAGAAACGAATATATCAGCCCCTGCTGGACTCAATTGGAGACAACACATGCTGCATGTGGAGAAAGAAATTGAGTTTGGCTGTAGACGCTAATGGAATTGGATGCATAATGCTGCTGGAATCACTGACAGTTAGATGAATTGGGCTCGGCCCAATAAAGGTGATGATAACAAAACAGGATGTAGCAGGACGGGTGCTGCAGGAAGCATTGGTGCATGATGTATGAAGGAATTTGTGGCCCAATTAAAATGCTGCTACGTAGCTGGTCCAACACATTCCATTCCACACTTCATCAAATGCTTCAATTTGAATAGTTTGGCTGCAATTAGTAAACCAACCCAATTAGACAAATTTTATTTAATTAAAAGAAAAATAAAAGAAAATAAAAGAATGGCCTAGGGATTGGCCAATTCTATGAAAAGCCTCTTAGGGTGATATTCATCAAAGAGAGTTCCAAGAACTCTAAAGTTTCTAAAGATTCTAAGTGACAAGACAAAGGTAGAGGAAATTACTTTTGCTAAAGATGTTGCTCATGAAATTCTTTTAACTCATAAAAATCTTTTGCACACTCTTCATAATGAGCAACCTCCATTCCTCTTACTTTGTCAAGCAATACTTACTTCTCTTGAACATCCTTCTCTTACGGATCTACCTCCTTCCATTCGTGCTCTCCTTCATGAATTTAAAGATATTTTTCCAAAGGATGGCCCGCATGGTCTCCCACCTTTTAGAGGGATTGAGCACAAAATTGATTTTGTCCCAAGGGCAAGTCTTCCTAATAGACCCGCCTATAGGACAAACCAAATTGAGACCAAGGAGATAGAAACTTAAGTGAATGAGTTGCTAGACATGGGATGGATTCAAAAAAGTCTAAGTCCTTGTGTTGTGCATGTGTTGTTGGTGCCCAAGAAAGATGGAAAGTGGCGCATGTGCTGTGATTGTAGGGCTATCAACAACATCACCATAAAATATAGGCACTCAATCCCAAGACTAGATGATATGTTGGATGAATTACATGGAGCTCAAATCTTTTCAAAAATAGACCTCAAAAGTGGTTATCACCAAATTCGTATTCAAAAAGGTGATGAGTGGAAAACTGCTTTCAAAATAAAATTTGGTCTATATGAATGGTTAGTCATGCCCTTTGGCCTAACCAATGCTCCTAGTACATTCATGCACTTAATGAATCATGTCTTACGTGATTGCATAGGAAAGTTTGTGGTTGTCTATTTTGATGACATTTTGGTGTATAGTACAAGCTCTAGTCTTCGTGTGGGACATCTTAGAGTTGTGTTATCTCTTCTACGAGACCACTAACTCTATGTTAACATTGACAAGTGCACTTTCTGTGTAGAGAGTGTCATCTTTTTGGGATTTGTGGTCAATAAGAGTGGGGTACATGTTGATGTCGCAAAAATTAAGGTCATCCAAGAATGGCCTATGCCAAAGAATGTTGGGGACATTAGAAGCTTTCATGGATTAACTAGTTTTTATAGAAGATTTGTTCCCAACTTCTCCACTATTGCTTCACCCATCAATGAGCTTGTTAAGAAAGACATATCTTTTGAATGGGGTGAAAGACAACAAAAGGCTTTTGATGATATCAAGGCTAGGCTTACCCAAGCTCCCATTCTTGCTCTTCCAAACTTTGAGAAAACTTTTGAGTTAGAATGTGATGTTTCTGGGTTTGGAATAGGTGAGATTTTGTTACAAGAAGGCCATCCAATTTTGTATTTTAGTGAAAAACTAAATGGTTCTTCTCGTAACTATCCCACCTATGACAAAGAGCTATATGTCCTTGTGCGAGCTCTTCATACTTGGGAACATTATCTTGTGACCAAAGAGTTTATTATCCATAGTGATCATGAAACTCTCAAGTATTTGAAGAGCCAACACAAATTGAATAAAAGGCATGCAAAATGGGTTAAGTACTTGGAACAATTCCCTTATGTTATCAAGTACAAGAAAGGGAAGGCTAATGTGGTGGTTGATGCACTATCAAGGAGATATACTCTCTTAGCCAAGCTTGGATCCCAAATTTTTGGATTTGACAACATTTGTGAATTGTATATTCATGATCCCTTCTTTGCTACCATTTATCATGATTGTCTCACTAAGTCCCAAGGCGACTTTTATCTCTCAAATAGGTATCTTTTCAAAGAAGGCTGCCTATGTATTCCTCTAGGTTCTCATAGAAAACTATTGATCAAAGAAATGCATGAGGGGGGATTTATTGATCACTTTGGGGTCGCCTAAACTTTGGCCATGCTTAAAGAGAAATTCCTTTGGCCCTATATGAAAAGGGAAATACAAAATCATTCCACTAGTTGTTTGAATTATTTGCATGCTAAGTCTAGCGTAATGCCTATAGGGATGTATACTCCCTTACCTGTTGCTTCCACCCCTTGGGAGGATATAAGCATGGACTTTGTGGTAGTGGACCATTTTTCTAAAATGGCACATTTTATACCATGCCACAAAGTAGATAATGTTAGGAACATAGCAAGGTTGTTCTTTAGAGAAGTGGTTTGCCTCCATGGCTTACCCAAAACAATTGTGTTTGATACGGATGTTAAATTCCTAAGCCATTTTTGGAGGACCTTGTGGTCTAGGCTAGGAACAAAACATTCTTTCTCTATCCCTGTCACCCACAAACTGATGGGCAATTAGAGGTAGTCAATAGATCCCTTTCCACATTGCTTAGGGCTTTGCTTAAGGGGAATCATAAATCTTGGGATGAGTATCTTCCACACATTGAATTTTCTTACAATAGAGTGGTCCACAGCCCCACCAAACTCTCACCCTTTAAGGTCATTTATGATTTTAACCTTCTCACACCATTGGACTTATTACCTCTTCCAACTTCTTTTTTGTTTTTGTTCATAAAGAAGGGGTTTCTAAGTCCAAGTTCGTAAAAAATTTTCATGAGAAGGTTAAAAACCAAATTCAAACCCAAGTTGAAAAGATTGCTCAGTTTAAAAACAAGGGCAAGAGGTTCGGTCTTTTAATGAAGTAGACTTAGTTTGGTTGCACTTAAGGAAGGAAAGATTTTCTAACCTAAGAAAATCCAAACTTAGTCCCCGAGGTGATGGTCCATTCCAAATCATAAAGAAGATCAATAATAATGCTTATCAATTGGTTCTTCCTGCAGAATATGGTGTGCATCCTACCTTCAATATTACTAATTTGGTTCCTTTTGTAGGTACTTTTGATGAAGAGGATGACCACCAAGATTTGAGGGCAAATCCTCTTCAAGGGGGAGGGGGTGATGTGACCCCAACAAGCCCGAGCTCAAGCGCATCAACAAGCCCAAGCCCACATCAAGGCCCAATCATTAGAAGAATGATGAGAAATATTCACATGGGCCTTTCACAAGATGATCAAGTCAATCATGGGCTTTTTACATTATTCACATGGGCTAAAGAAATCTCTAAAATATCAGATGATGCATGAAGGAAGTATCTAGATTTAAATTGGGCCATTGTTTAGGCTTTGCTTTCAATAAAAAGCTAGAACACTTTTGGATCAATTGGGTCGAGCCCAATTTGCTATCTTTGGCCGAGAATAATTAGCTTTCTCCACAATTGGATGCAAGCAAAGCATGAGCATGTGATGGTAGCATGGAGCGTGTAACTTTGGCAAGGAGAGTGTGACATGCCACTTGGCATCATCAAGAATCATCTTCTACATCACATGGTCTCCAATCAAGCTTCTCCTCTGATGAAGGATTATCTTGTTGCTTTTTAAGATTATTGAATATGGTGTGAGTTGATTAAGAAAGCTAAATGAAATCCCCACTGGACATTAAGATAGCAAGCTATCTAGATGTGAAGGTTCCTTTCACAAAACTCAAGAGAAGAAGATGAATGATTGATTCAAAACAAAAAGGAAATGGAAAGCATATAAACCATAGAAAACCAAGAACAATTAAAGGAAGAAAAAAACATAATGGAAAGGAAAGAAATGGTAAAAATGTGAGAAGCACGCCACTACAAGGCTAGGCTAGAAGCCATGGCAACCTTGAAGATGAGTGGATGTGTGCCGCCACTTGCTATGCAAGATAAGGCTTAAAAGTTTTCACTCCCAAGGGAGGAAACTCTCACAAATGGTTGAGACACAAGAGTGTTTTTACTTCAAAATGTTCAACCCTTTTACATGTCTAGGAGCACTCCTTATATAGAAGAGTTTAGGGGCCTCTAAGCAAATAAAAGACACCTAAGGATGTCTCTACAAAAACCTAACCCTAGCTTCTAGAAACTAGGTCAAATAAGGTTACAAAAATGAGAGACAAAAGAGC
>Ga0214544_1011512_pt1 | contig 12174 bp, 10 predicted proteins | sample CNSS3metaG_FD_160074 | JGI IMG/M metagenome (GOLD analysis project Ga0214544, IMG submission 160074) | Root nodule microbial communities from cowpea collected in UCLA plant growth center, Los Angeles, California, USA - CNSS3 | ecosystem: Host-associated > Plants > Roots > Nodule | place: USA...
CCAATGATGTTAAGAGAGCAAGAAAGCATGCCTTGATTCAAGAGTATGAGCTATTCAAGATGAAACAAGGAGAATCCATAGCGGATGTGCAAAAGAGATTCACTCACATAGTCAACCATCTCATAGGCTTGGGTAAGGAATTTGACAAGGAAGAGTTAAACATCAAGGTGCTAAAGTGTCTTGATAGATCTTGGCAACCAAAGGTCACGACTATCTCAGAAACAAGAGATCTATCCACTTTGACTACAACTGCATTGTTTGGTAAGCTTAGAGAGCATGAGATTGAGATGCAAAGGCTTAATGAGCTTGAGTCAAGTGAGAAAAAGGTTAAGAACATAGCCTTGAAGACTAGCACCAAGAAAAATGAGGAACTCGAGGATGAGGTGGCTGAATCAAGTGAACGTGAGAACTTAAATCTCCTTGTCAAGAGGTTTGGTAAGTATCTCAAAAGGAAAGGTATCAAAGGTAATCCCAAAAGGTATACTTCCAAACACAATGAATCAAACTCTTCTAATTTTACATGTTATAACCGTGGAAAACAAGGACATATCAAAATTGAATGTCCAAATGCTAATAAAGAAAAGGAGAAGAGTGTTGATAGGAAAAATGAGAAGAAGCCAAAGGAGAAACGTGCTTACATTGCATGGGAGGACAATGATGATTCAACAACAAGTAGCTCCTCACAAGATGAGAGTGAATAAGCCAACTTGTGTCTCATGGATGGTTATGAGTCATCTTCCTCAAGCCAAGTAAGTTCTCTAGACTTAAATGACTATAATCAATTGTTGCATGATTTTGAAGAGTTGCATAATGATCAAACAATATTTCTGCATGAAACAATCGATTGAAAGGCCTAAACAATTGGCTGGAAAACAAAGTTAGTCAACTGGAAAAAGAAACAACTGATTTAAAAACTGATTTTGAACATTTAGAAATGATTTACAGTAATTCATTCGACTATTATAGAAATCAGTCAGCTGAAAAATCCTGTGAAAACTGCAGAGTTTTGAAAAATCAAGTCAAATACCTTATAAAGACCTGTGCAAGGTTCACAAGAGGAGAAGCAAACTTAGAGGCTGTTCTTGGTTCACAAAATTGTGTGTTTGGCAAAGCTGGACTTGGTTTTAATCCCTCTTTTCAAAAGAAAACCAAGAAGTTCTCTAGTTTCTTTTCAAAAAGTATGCCAAGTGACATGCCATTCATTTTGATGCAACTATTGTATGCAAAAAGGTCATGTTATTAAGAACTGTCATGCTAGAAAATATGATGTTCCTAAAGGGATTATGAAATGGATCCCAAAAGGATCTAGAAAGGCATAACCATAATGGACCCAACCTATCAAAGGGTACCAAATAATCCAAATCTATTTTGCAGGTCATGAAATGTGATAAGAAAGATTTGTGGTACCTTGATAGTGGTTGTTTGAGACATATGATAGGAGATAAAACCAAATTTGCAAAGTTGGAGTTGAAGGAGGAAAGGTTTGTAACCTATGGAGACAACAACAAAAGAAGAATCCTTGGAAATAGAGTCACAGGCAATGGATCCTCTTTCAACATCAAGAATGTGCTGCTGGTTGAAGGACTCAAACACAATTTGATAAGTATAAGTCAACTATGTGACAAAGGCTTTAAAGTCATGTTTGAACCAAATAGTTGTTTGATATATGATGCACATGGTAGTATTATTTTGATAGTCAAAAGAGTCAATAATATATATCTACTTGACCTGCATCATGCATCATTTAACATCCATTGTTTGCTTACAAAAGAGGATGATAGTTGGTGATGGCATAGAAGACTTTGTCACATACACATGCAACATTTCAATCGGCTGAATAGAAAACAGCTGGTTGAAGGACTACCAAAACTCAAGTTTGAGAAGGATAAAATGTGTGAAGCATGTCAAAAAGGAAAACAAACTAAGGTCTCTTTTAAATCCAAAAATGTTGTTACAACTGAAAGACCTTTAGAGATGCTTCAAATGGATCTATTTGGTCCATCTCGAACCATGAGCCTTGGTGGCAACCTTTATGCATTAGTCATTGTTGATGATTTCTCTAGGTACACATGGACTTTGTTCTTAGCTGCCAAAAATGACACTTTTCATGCTTTCAAAAGAGTTCCAACAGTATGTCATTCTCTCATCACCAACCATTCTACCTTTCCTGGGCAACAACGCCTCTTGGAAAGGTCGTTCTCCTGCTTTTCCCTAAGACTTACAAGTAACAACCCTTGTCTGCTCACCAAAACCCGACAAGAGAACAACACCTACCTGCTCACAAAAACCCGGTAAAAGTGTTGCTTTCCTTAGGACTTACAAACAACCACCCTTGCCTGCTCACCAAAACCCAGCAAGAGCATAACCCTTACCTGCTCACCAAAACCCGGTAAGAGAGCTGCTTTCCCTAAGACCCACATGCAACAACCCTCGCTTGTTCACCAAAACCCGACAAGAACACCACACTTACCTGTTCACCAAAACCCGGTAAGAGCGTTGTAACTAAGCTTAGGCTAAAGTCTTATGGTAAAAAAAAAAAACCCTTTTACCCGACTCACCAAAGTCCTATGGGTAAAAGTGCAACCTGGTTTTACAGATATGAGAGAATCCATACTACACATCACACACACAATCAAGCATAACATGCTTCATCACCATAACATTCATTACACAACATCTCCCTTAAGAATGCATCATTACCAATCATACCTTACATACCTTGTAAATATCTCCAAACAAATAAAACAAGTCAAACCAGAGTAAACCATCCAAACAATATCTCAATCAATTATAATTAACAACACTTTCTAGAGTCACACAACATCAACTAGACGAGCTCACTCCCCACAAATCCAAAGTTTTTTCGAAAACCTGGCTTTGATACCAAAATGTAACACCCCAATTTTTGGGATGTCACGGAACGTTAGAAATTTTTTGTGTTTAGCAGAAAAAGAATTAACATTGAAAATGTACTAATAAAAACTTTTAATTTAATTTAAATTACATAGTTCACATCGTCACTTTCTCAAAAACTTCCAATAATATTTGTGACCAAAAGAAAATTACATAATTTCTAGTATCTGATTTAAAACACATCTAAATATATTATAAAAACTCCCGAGTACCTTCACGCCCATATTCACTCTTCAACCAAGAAGCCAATTACTTTTTCATGTATTAATACGCACCACTTAATTATATACATATATTCTCAACATTACATATAATATCAAAATTTAAAATAAATAAAACAATAACTTATATCACTTAAATAATTATTATAAATACAACAATAACTTAAATCACTCAAATAATAATTATTTTATAATTTAATAACCTAATTAAATTAATTAAATCAACAATAATAATCAAGCCATTATTTTTTTCTCATGTGTCCCCCTTTAGTCTAATTTTTTCCGGGTCTTACAGTACATACCATATACTTAGATCAAGCCTAATCTCATGGAATAGCAAAAATCAAGCTTGTGTAGCACTCTCTATGTAACATCCCGTCCGGATATTATGACTTTAAATAATAAAATAAAGAAATGAATAACAACCTCATTTAATAAAAACATCATTTTCCTAAAATTGTGGGAAATTTAAATCTTTTATTATGTCCAATATCAAATCAAAATCCATAAGTATAAATAAAATTGTAATTAACCAAAAAGAAATCCAGAATATTCATAATTATAATTTATTTGAAAGCAGAAAACTTTATAAAAGTTCTGATAAAAATCTCCTCCCAAGAGTAGCCCACGCTCCGAGCCTATGCCTCACCAAAACCACCTGCAATATCATCTACTCACGTGTACCGCGTACACGATCATCGCCAAACACAAGCAGATAAAGTGAGCTAATATAATAAACACATATATATCAAACATATACATATAATAACACACATCAAAAGAAAACTCTTCTTTCATTCCACATGGCCACAATCATGCTTGATATCAATTCGCATCAAAGGAACCTCATTCCTTTCCTTCCACATGGCCACCACCAAGTTAGTCGTGTTCTACATCTTCTAGAGAATACCTCAAGATGTCTTGCTGCAACACCTATCGGCCACAACCGATAGAACACATGCGGGAAACCATGCTATGAATCACACACTATAACACCAGGTGGAGTTCCCAAATATGAACATAGTCCATAACGCCCAGGACTACCAAACTCGTCAGTTAATCACTGAGGAGGGCAATCCATCTGGACCCATCCGTACTGGCCACAACCAGCACACTTACATCGGTAACACTTGCCAACCCGAGCCACAACTCAAGAGTTCCTTGTGTTCATCCGCTGTCCCAAGCCACAACTCAAGAGATGTCATTCCGGGCTACAACCCATAGAATGCCACGTGCTTAACCCCTATCCCGAGCCACCACTCAAGGGATATGTTCTGAGCCACAACTCTAGGAACACTAGCAAGCCCAACTGTGAGATATCCTAGAAGCCTTGTAGACCCCACCTCACAAATCAACACTCACCAAAACCATTCGAGTATAACTGATAGCCTTAAGATAAGCAATGGTTCCATCCTTCGCTTAGCATGAACCCCTTGCTTTAGCCACCACGCCTAACTCGTTTAAGCTAGGTTACCTCGCCTGAGCAATCTCCTTGCACAGAACTAACCTCGAATTCTCGCTTGGGCGAGACAGATTTCGCCCATAACACTAACTCTCGTATAGGCGGCAAGTTAAACAACCAACAACCCTCCTCACACTCTCGCTTAGGCGAAGGACTCTCGCCTGAGTGAGACCCTCCTTTGCCCAAAACATGGCTTTGCACTAGGCGAGATGCCCAACCAAACCCCCAATGCTCACGGGTTCTCGCTTAGGCAAGACACACTCGCCTAAGCGAGATAGTCTATCGCCCAAGACGAAAACCCTCCGCTCAAGCGAGACGCGCGAGCAGAAACAGACCCAATTCTTTGCTAATCTCGCCTAGGAAAGTCAGGCTCGCTTGAGCGAGAGTTGCAGACTGCGACTCTGTTTATGCACGCACCCACAACAGTCATGCCAAAACTCATACTAATTCATACCATTCATTCGGAAAAGAATGCACACACGTATGAAAGAAATTTTAGACATCATATAGGCTTCAACAATCCAAGTGTGCACAATTACGAGTTATACATTGCATAATCTCATTATAATCATACAATTAGGTAAGAATTCCTACAAAACAGTACCAAAACACCCAAACCCCAAATTCACCTTAGGTGCAGTACGAAATCCAAAGCATATAATCATTAAAATCTTGCAATATGATCAAAAGCATACAATTACGGTTTTAGCTCCCCTAACCTGGAATTTCCCTTGCAAAAATTGTATTGCTATAGCTCTTCTTCTTGCCCAACACAAATTCTCTTAGTGCTCCCACAATTAGCCTTAGGTAGTCTCTCAATACTCTCCAATTTGCTCTCCTCTCAAAAGGTACAATATCAAGATTGCAGAAACCCTATTTTCACCTAAATTTGGCCTTTTATAGGTGTCTTAATAGTGGGTTTAAGTGCCAAAACAAAAATAACCTTAATGATGGTTTAATTGCTATTCAAGGGCCACCATTGGGTGGTTTTTCAGCCCCTATTGGCTGCCCATTTTCTTGCATTTTCACATTCAAGCCACAACTAATCGTTAGCAAAAAGAGAGTCAAATTTGGGTTCACCAAGGTTCAAACCCCTACCATGCTTATGATCAAGTTAATGCACAACCACTCAACCAATTTATCTTTCGTGATAATTCACATAAGTATAGAGTTACATTACCACTTCCATGCTATAACATATTATTAAAATTAATAATAAAACAAACAACACATAATTGACATGCATAGGACTCGAACCCAAGTCCTACATACAATTAAGTACTTTCAACCATTTGAGCTAGTACTTTTCCACGTCACATCAAACAATATTTAATACCATAAAGACTCTCACTACTCGCATTTATTAATTACTTAATTATTACATAAAGGCATAAGCCCTCTAAATTCATGGGCAATGTCACTCCTGACGAAGCAGATGCTTGGCTCAGGGAATGTGAGAAGATATGCAGGGTGATCGAATGTACTGATGCACATAAACTTTCATTCGTCACATTCTTACTAGTGGCGGATGCAAAGTATTGGTAGCAGGGGATGCAGTAACTCATGCAGACTCGGGATGAGGAGGTTACCAGAGCTTCTTTCAGGACGAGATTTCTGGAGAAGTGTTTTCCAAACAGTGCCAGGCAGGAGAGAGAGGCAAAATTCCTCACGTTCCAGTAGGGGAACCTGACTATGAAGACATACACAGACAAATTTGAGTACCTGGCGAGGTTTTATTCGCCCACTATCACCGAGGAGTGGAGATGTAGAAAATATGAGGGCGGACTGAAACATGAGTTTTATGTTCATCCACTCATAATGCGTTTTATGAACAATCCACATGGAGTGGAGATGTGTTTCCCAGCTTTAGAGTGTAAGACTCGTACCTTTCCCATGAAATAATTAAGTAATTAATAAATGCGGATTTAACATGCTGCTAAATTAGAAATCATGTAAACAGTTCACATCTAATGCATGCACATTAGAAATCATGTAATCAAAGCACTTTATGGTCAATATAGTCTGAAAAGTTGATTTTAGTTGATGTAATATATGTTACATGCTGCTACTACAATCCAAAAATAGTCATGTGATGGATACTTTGACTGGGTCAATCAATTAAAATCAATTCAAGCAAATCGACTCAGCATAAGTAATTTTAACACATAAAAATACAAAGTTAGTGGACTAAAATTGTACCAAAAAACTGATTTTTGGTGTAGTGGCATTTTTAAGTGAAATCTATGTGTTAAATTTGCAATTTTAGCTGACTAAAAATTTCAATTTACACGAAATTCACACCAGACCAATTTAAATGAAATATATGTGATGTTTTATGAGATTTAACAGATTGAAACAGTTCCATAACACAAATTATGCAGATTTTGACATTTTAAATGAAATCTATATGTTGAATTTGCAAATTTAGCTAACTGAAATTCTGGCAATTTTTAAATTATGCAAAATTTACCACTTTAAATGCAGCACACACATGATCTAAAAAAATTAACAAGCCAAACAGATATCAACATATATTCTTCATGTCAAGAGTACCTAATTCAGTGCTAAGCTTGTTAAATATATCACATGCAAGTGGTTTAGTGAATAAATTCGCCAATTGATTTTCAGTTTTCACAAAAATGATTTCAATATCACCTTTTTGAATATGATCTCTTATGAAATGATGCTTGATTTCAATGTGTTCATTTTTAAAATGTTGAATTGGATTCTTAGTTAGGTTGATTGCTCTTGTATTATCACAATAAAGACGTACCTTTTCTAGCTTTACACCATAATCCATAAGTTGATGCTTCAACCATATGTTTTGAGCACATGCATGTCTAGCTGCTATGTACTCAGCCTCAGCTGTAGAGTGTAAGACCCGTCACTACATAATCATAAAACGCATGTAGAGTGTATTGTTCATAAAACGCATGGGAAACACATCACTGCATAATCTAATACAGATTCCCTCACATTTAATTGGCTGTGATTTCCTGTACTGTATTGAAACCAGAATATCTGCACGATTTAATTGACCGATTTTGAAAATCAACATGTTGATTCTATAAATACTTGCATAAGCATCATGCATTGGCATTCTCATTTGCTAGTAAGAGCCAAACCTACATTTCACCATGCCTAGAAGACCACGAACAACCCCCTCAGATGATGAAAACTCCACCCCACTACTCCATCCTCTCCAAATGCCATGAATCAAGGAAGACTTGAAGTATGGTTTGAAGGCCATGTGGACAAAATTTAGACCTTCTTTATTGAGATCAATAGAAAGCAAATCATCCTTCCTAAGGTGATTCGTATGTCATGGCTAAGGGCATAAAACTTTGGCAACCTTGAGCAACATCTCAAAACCCAAAAATTGAAGACATTCCTTGAACTTTTGGGCAAGGTGTATCTTAACTTGGTGAAGGTGTTCTATGCCAACCTTGAGTTCAGCAATGACATTCTCAAAACAAGTGTCAAAGGTGTGGAGATGGAGATCACTAGGCAAACATGGAGGGATGTGGTTGGCCTAACACAAAGAGGTGTGCAAGTTCGCAAGGGTGAAACTAGTGCAATGGATGAATTCAACAAAGTGCAATACTTCAACCAATGTGTGCGAAATCAAGGTGAGCAAACTAGAAATTTCCAGATGGGAAGACTTTATGTGGAGGAAAGGTTGCTAGCCATGGTGGTGACCAAGATCATCATGCCTAGGGGGAGCAATCATGCAACCTTGAATGAAGGTGATCTTGTGGTGATGTACTGCATTCAAAATGGCATGATGGTGGACTGGACATACACCATCCGTGACCACATGATGAAGGCAAAAAGGCTCACGGATTTCAAGCTTCCATATGTGGTGCTCATCTCTAAGTTCATTGAGCATTTTGGTGTGGATGTGGAAGGAGAGCTTGAGGAGTCTACTGGACTTCTAAATAATGTTTCAATACTAAATATGCATAAGATGGAATTTACCAAGATAGGCAATACTTGGCTGGTTGAAGGAGATCATGGTGCTAATATTGAGGTTGGAGCAAATGACCATGAAGCGGGAACTAGTGGAGGAAACCAAGAGGAAGATGAACCACAGCCCATGGCAATTGAGCTTTATAATCCTCCTGAGAATACTGGACCTGCATACTCCCAATTTGAGAGAATGGTTCTCAACCAGCTTCAAGACCTCAACATTGCACAAAATGCACATCATGCTTATTGCACAACAAGGTTCCAAGATTTGGATGACCAGCTACACAATGTTCATGACCTCCTCTCCAATGTCTACAATAGAGACAACCCTAGGAATGAGTGAAGGGGATGACTCATAGGACATGCATTGCATTTTCGTGATGCATTTTGTGTGTCTATTTGTTTGTTTCAGTTTTTTAATCGACTATTTTCTCATTTCAGTCAACTGATTATATCAGTCTCATCTTCATGAAGTATTTGTCATTTTTGTTTTTGTTCTGGCGTTTTTGTATTCGTATCAGGTGCCTTGATACACCCCTATGTTAATGCTTTAATGAACATTTCATCTTTCCAAAATGATCTATGCATTTACTTTCATTTGATAAATCCAAAGGGGGAGAAAATGTGAAAAATGAGTAAAATTGTGTTAAAATTGGAAAACCTGAAATTAATATAAAATCTGAAGTTAAATCATTTTATTAGTGATAGGGGGAGCATATGCATATGTGATATGTACGTATGCTTGTGTGCTTTTGCTTGGTTGTATGTTTGGAATATTGGTATCTTGTGTGCAAAAGCTTTTTCAGGTTTCTCTATGGATCTTAGCTCTTTAATTCAACTCGAGGATGTTGGCTTCATCAATTCAGGGGGAGATTTTTGGCACAAGCAAACTTGAAGCAAAGAATTGATAAAGCCATATGCATGAAGATCATAGGTGCTTGATGAAGATCCACTTGAAGATTAAGTTTTAGTGTGTTAAATCTGAAAATAACATGTTAAATGTAATTTATTAGTGTTATATCTAGCTGGTAGGCTATATGACATAAGTTAGATGTCTTGTGTGCCTTAGTGTGTCTCTTTTAATCTGTTAAAATGGGTTTTAGCAGGTTAAAAGGCTTGTTGTATATAGTTTCTGGTATGAATGCATTCAGTCAGTTGAATTATTTTTAAATTGACTGATTTCACTTAAGTCAAGTGAAATCAACTGACTGTACGAAAAATTCAATCGATTGTTTTAACATATCAAAAAAATTTTACAATTGGACAATTGGGTTAAGAGAATTGTATTTATTCATTTTAAATTTTAGGAACCAAACTGTATTAAAGTTTGGGACAAAATTACAATTTCATATTAACGTTTAGGGACTAAAAGCATATTTACCTCTTTATTTATCATAAAAAAATAATAAAATTATTATTATAATTATAAAAAAAAATACTTTTATAGTTTTATCATAGATTATTTTTATTTATTTTGTAAGTTTATATTTTTTAATTATAGATAGTTATATTAGTTTAAAAAATAGTTAAAATTTAAAAAAGTTAAACAAAAAATAGTTAAATTTAAAAATAAAATCATTTAATGGGTAAAATTTGTAAGTAATTATTTTAGTTTAGTAAAAAAGTTATTTAAGAAGTTAAAATTGAAGAAAAAAATGTGTTCACCAAAAGGTAAAGAGGGCAAATAAATTCATCCCACCAAATAAATCTGTTTTGACGGGCAATCACTATATTAATTATGTATGAATATAGGTAATACCCGATTTTTTAAATTGGGTATGATGACGAAGATGAGTATGTACATACTCCCTTTTTCATACTTATAACATATTTTTTTAAAAAGGAAAATGATATTTTGACAACTTTGTTATCTTGCAACGTTTTACAACCTTACGTGTCATCCCACTTGACAAGAAATTGCAAAATTGTAATTCCATCAAGAAAGAAAATTGTAAAATATAAAGTGAAGTCTCTCTAGCGCCTTGTTTAAAAACATGGGTTTTGTATTGCTATGCCCTTTCTTCTCTTACACATTGCTTCCATTGTTTTCCTTTAGCCTTTCTTCTCTTGCTTTTAGTCTAGTGTGGTGCATTGTTGTTGTGTTGTTGTCCATGCCTTTCTTTCTTTCATTGTTGACGAAGGTGTGTGGCCTCATCCCTTCCCCTTTGTTCTTCCAACACTGGTGTTTGTAGACATTGGTGGTAAGTAAAAATTTCCATTCTACATGTTTGCACACTTTCTTATTCAATCATTCACAGTTTTACATGTTCACATTAAGTGATTGGCACCATATCATATGATTTCTTTTAGGCTCTTTTATTGAATGCACAAATTTTTCTCTATTTTTACTTGTGATTTTTTTTAAGTTTGGGTAACCCCTATTTTCGTGTGGATGATTTTGTTGGATGTTTGGCAGTTTTTAGTTTTACGGTTTTCATTGTATTTGGGTCTTGGTTGGGCACTTGTTGTAATTTGAGGAAAGTGTTAATTTTTGGTATGATGATATTGAACCTCATGTTATGTGTGAAATTTGTTGGTCTGTTTCACAATGTTGTGTGACCTTTTATATTTTTTCAATCTGATATCCATGTATGGTTTTCTAGAGCTTAGATTTATGGGTGGTAAATCAAAGTCATTATATGAAGTGAATGTTATCAACTTTAACTTTTGTTGCTTATTTAATCCATAACTTTTGTCAAATTTATCCAATTGAGTTGATCCCTTTTTCAATCTGATATCCATTCATGGTTTTCTAGAGCTTAGATTTATGGGTGGTAAATCAAAGTCATTATATGAAGTGAATGCTACTTTAACCTTTGTTGCTTATTTGGTCCATAACTTTTGTCAAATTTATCCAATAGAGTTGATTCCTTTTTCATTATATTATTGATTCAATTATCTTTAATATGAGCCTACAAATGTAAGTTTTGGAGTTATATAGAAGTTACAATTTTGTTTTCAAAATTCCAAACAATGTGTAAGAGGTGTTGATTTGTGATTTTAGATGTGGTTGGTACTTGTTAGGAAACAACTATCAAATTTTAAAGTTTATTTTTTAATCATCCTCTCATATATTCTTGATTTAGTGAGCTTTAATATTTTTTTAATTTGACATTCATGAATGGTTTATTAGGAATCCAAGTGTGAGTCTAAGTCCCACATTGACCAGAAATGAGAAAGTAGAGCACCATATAAGAATCAAGACCCATAAACTCATTGCCTTAAGGTTTTGGGTTGAGAGTGGTGTCAGTGTCTTATGTGGTTAGGCTCAGATCTCATTGGTGTTGTTCTCCCCAGTGAAACCCCCTCTCTATAAACCTGACAAGTGGTATCAGAGCCGATGGTTAAAACCGGCTCAGACGAGTGCAGTATAGTCCTAGTATCGAAAGTCTTCCTGACAGTGTGGGTCAGGTAAAGCGTGTCCCGTTAAGAATAACGGTGGTACAGAAAAGGGCAGAAAAAGAGTACTCGTGGTTGGGAATGCTTCCGCTGGAGGGGGAGTGTACCAATGTGGTTGAAGGGACTCACCCTTGAGGGGGAGATTGTTAGGAATCCAAGTGTGAGTCTAAGTCCCACATTGACCAGAAATGAGAAAGTAGAGCACTATAT
>Ga0214544_1011516_pt1 | contig 12171 bp, 8 predicted proteins | sample CNSS3metaG_FD_160074 | JGI IMG/M metagenome (GOLD analysis project Ga0214544, IMG submission 160074) | Root nodule microbial communities from cowpea collected in UCLA plant growth center, Los Angeles, California, USA - CNSS3 | ecosystem: Host-associated > Plants > Roots > Nodule | place: USA...
CATGCTTTTAAACAAAATTCTTCAGACGAAAGTACTTACATGGACCTATCAATAAAGGTGTTGAGATATGCAAAAGGAATTCCGTTAGTTCTCCGACTTTTGGGCTCATTGCTTTATGGCAGAAAAAAAGAAGCATGGGAAAGTCAATTGCAAAAGTTGGAAAAGGGCCAAGATGTTGAAATTTTCAATGTATTAAAATTAAGTTATGATGGGCTCAAGGAGGAGGAAAAGAATATATTTCTCGACATAGCTTGCTTTTATAGAGGAGAAGAGGAGATTGTGGTGGCAGAAATACTAGATGACTGTGGTTTCTCTTCTAAGATTGGAATGGATATTCTCCAAGATAGGTGCCTAATATCTATCTTGGATGGTAGAATTGTGATGCACGATCTAATACAAGAAATGGGTCAAGAAATTGTTCGTAACGAGTGTCCTCAACATCTTGGAAAACGCAGTCGATTGTTCAAGGCTGACGAAATTCATGAGATTTTAACAAAGAACAAGGTATGTTCTATTGTTACTTAATTGAAAGAGTCACATGCAACGTTTCATGTTTTTTTTTTTTTTTTTTTTTTTTATTTTAATGTTTTATTTTTTTTTTTTTTTTTTTTCTTTCTAATTACATGGATTTACTTTCAGGGTTCAGATGGAATACAATGTATATTACTAGATATGAGCAAAATAACAAAATTTATAGTATGTGAACAAACTTTCAAAAGGATGGAAAATCTTAGGATGCTTAAGCTCTACTATTCTTGTTCTGGGCATCTACTCAAATCAAAAGTGTCTGCATCAAATTTTGCAAGTCTACCAGACACTTTAAAGATTCTTTATTGGAACGGTTTCCCTCGAAGATCTTTGCCACCGACCTTTTGCCCACAAAATATAGTGAGACTCGAAATGGCAGGCTGCCATCTTAAGCAACTCTGGGAAGTAGATCAGGTTTTTCAAGTTATTCCTTTGTGTTTTAGACTTGTAAGGATTAAAATAAATTCTACAACCATGTTTTCTGTATTTTACATAATAGGTTTTCATCGGCAATTCCTTTATGCCTTATCCACATGATTCATTTTGATATTTCTTTTGTACAAACCACACCACACATTTACACATATTGTTATAATCACTGTCCTATTATACGTCGTGTATTGTGCTAGTCTCTTATGATACAATAAAAACTTGTCAAATATTTTCAAGAAACTCAAAATCTATCAAGATAAACTCTTTAAAAGTATTAAATTTAGGATAACAGAAGAAAAGAGCAAATGAAATTAGAGTAAGAGAGATGTGTTTTGGGATGACGTAGAATGATCTATCTATAGGTAGAAAGTGGGTTTAGAAACCCCAATATCCCTTGACTAATTGGGGAGGAAAAATAGAATGATGCCAACATTCCACCACAACACCCGAAATCACAAAGAAGTGCGGGTTGAGGAATTTAATATAATTTTTTTGTCCTGTTTTATATCATTATCATTATTGGAGATGGGAAAATGAGCTGTAATCCGTGAAACAATTTAATTTATTATGGATTCAAGCTAAATTATGTCGGAAAAAAATTATTTTTTTTAAATGTTGATCAATCGAAGTTGAAGGTAGGTTGATTCATAATTCACCAACAACGTCTCTTTAGTAGTTTTTACAATTTTTTTTATCATAATTATTTATTGTTTTTAAAGAGAATGATTGAATTGACTTATTTTTACCTCAATTTATGGTGAGTCAATTCATATCTCAATTTATGGTGAGTCAATTCATACGAATTAGATTAGTGAGTCAATTCATACGAATTAGATTAGTTCATTTTGACCGTCTGAACTTATATTAAGTGTAATTATAATATAGTTCACACATCTACACACTAAAAATGAACTAATATATTCATAATCTCATACTATATCTTGCCATAAAGATTAAAGGTGATTCACTTATATTCAAGAATACAAAAATCTTCAACTCCATCTCAATTATTTAGAGTAATTTGTCACACTGTGTTTTTGAAAGGATGAAAACACTCTTATAAAAGGGAAAGATGCACACAAGGTTCATATACAATATATAACAACAAATATACCATACACTCGCGTGCATATATATTCATCCATTTTATTATCTTCATCCTCATCGCCCTCATAAATACTAAAACACTTGTATAAATAATCATAACAACATTTCACTATCAGAGTTAGATTCTTTGGACAAGCTTATCTAGCTTGAGTAACTCCACTTTCTCATCCAAAGGAAGCCTTCTTCACTTAAACAATCCGACCTCCTTTCAGCAGTAAGGTTTGTACGGAGAACTAGATTTTTTTGTTAATTCATAATGTGATTTTTTTGAAGAGAGGCATTTATGCAAAATACAAACTCAATAGATAATGTAACTAACGCAGAAAAATAGATAAATTGGCTTAAAACTTTATTTGAGTTTTTCTCTGTCACCTGATACTTTGTTTTTTGTGGCAGAAATTACCGAAGTTGAAAAGGCTCAACCTGAGTTGTTCTCCGAAACTTACTAGAATACCAGATCTTTCTCTGTCACCAAATATTGAAGAAATAATTCTCAGTGGCTGTGAAAAGTTGATTCAAATTCACTCTTCCAAATTCCTCAGCAAGCTCAGTTGTTTATGTTTAGATAATTGCTATGATCTGAAGAGTGTAACTATTCCCAGCAATATTCTATCCAGCTCACCAGGATTGATTCTTCTCTCCCATGCTGACAAGCTTGGAATGTTTCAAACTCTTCCCCAAAAACATGTATTAAAGCGTTTACATCTTGCACCCTTTCGAACACCCGATCCGAGTGAAATTTTCTCAATTACTTTTGACAGATATGAGGAAGAAGAAAAAGAAGTGGCTAATAATGATGTGTACTTACGATGTGGTGAAGTGCGGAGAAAGATCATAGAAGGTGTGCCCTTAAACTTTCAAAGTCTCAAGAAGCTCTGTTGCTTAGATCTCTCTTACTCTTCCCTTACAATATTTCCATTTAAACTTTCTGAGATGAAATTTTTAAAGCAACTTTGTCTTCGTGGTTGCTCAAAATTGGAAATTTTCCTCGAGATTGAGGACACGATGGAAGATCTAGCGGTGCTCATCTTAGACGAAACGACCATACAGGCGCTACCTTCATCCTTGTGGCGTTTGGTAGGGCTTGAAGAACTGAGTTTGCGCAGATGCAGTAATCTTGAGATTATTCCATCTTCCATTGGAAGCCTCACCAGACTATGCAAGTTAGACCTTCGCTACTGCGAATCACTTCAAACTTTTCCAAGCAGCATTTTCAAATGGAAGTTGAGGAAACTTGATTTGTGTGGTTGCTTTAAGTTGAGGACCTTCCCAGAGATCACGGAGTCGGCACAAACTTTTGCTCACATTAACCTAAAACAAACGGCTATCAAAGAACTGCCTTCCTCGTTTGACAATTTGGTTAATCTTCGATCCCTGCAGCTCAACAAATGCACCAATCTCGAATCACTCCCAAACTCCATTGTTAATCTGAAGAGTCTCTGTAAACTTGATTGTTCGGGGTGTGCCAAATTAACAGAAATCCCAACACTCATAGGTCGGTTGACGTCATTAATGGAACTGTCACTGAGAGAGAGCGGCATCGTGAGCCTTCCTGAGAGCATTGCTCATCTTTCGAGCTTGAAATCACTTGATTTAAGCGATTGCAAAAAGCTTGAATGCATCCCTCAGATTCCACCGTGTCTAAAACAACTGGTGGCATTGGATTGCACATCCATTAGAAGAGTGATGCCAAATTCTCTTGTCCCAAACCTCTCAGATTCCAAAGAAGGTGTCTTCAAATTTCATTTCACCAATGCTCAACAACTGGATTCCGGTGCTCGTGAGAACATTGAGGAGGATGCAAGGCTTAGGATGACCAACAATGCATATAAGTTTGTGTTCTTCTGTTTTCCAGGGAGTGCAGTTCCTCGTTGGTTCCCTTTTCGTGGCAAGGGAGCTTCAGTGACTATAAATGGAGATTTAAGTTTTTGCAGCGATGATAGGCTCATTGGTTTCGCTCTGTGTGTGGTTTTTGGAATGTTAGATACAAATGATAATGGAGGTAGACGTGGTTCTTTTCGTTACAGTCTAAAATTTGAATCCGATGACGATGGCACACAGATTATTCCAAATAATGATTTGTTAAACAACTATTTCGAATGGATTCATAAAGACAGACTTCTTGATCAAAATCACACATTCGTGTGGAAATTTAACTTGGAGTCCCTAAGAAGGAGGGGCATGAGCCTTAGGCTCTGTGATGCTCGTAGCTTCAGTTTTGAGATCAGTCGGAATGATTATGACTTTCAAAGGTTGAAATCAGTTTTCGACTCAGTTGTGAACGAGTTCAAATCAGTTGTCACAATAAAAGAATGCGGCATGTGCCCTCTTTATAGCAGTGGAAGCAATGTTGCACAGTCTTCGAGGGAAACATAGGAAGATAGGAAGTGGAAGGCCGAAGCTACCTTGTGATGGTGACATTATGAACAGTCTTATACTTAGTTTTACGACAAGGTACTTGTTTATGCCAATTAATTCTATTTGAATATCATATCATTGTATTAGTTTTGTGCATGGTTTTCTGTTTTTTCTGATACAATGCGCTGAGCCATCCGTGTTTTCTCTCAAGCGTTTGGTTGTTATTGTTAACTCGCTTAGCTTTCTCTCTTTTTTTTTTTTCTTATACTATTTTTTTTCTCTGTTTTGGATTTTTTGTTCTCGTTCTCTGCTTTTGATGTATCATAATCCTTTTTTATTGTCTTCTAGCCAGTTTTGTATCTGTTTTTCTCTTCAAATATTAAATAATTTTAGTTGATTACAAAAAATTGTCGACAAGAATATTCTTTAACAAATTAAGTTTGCAACCGAGAAAATTTTAGTCTGTTAAATCTAGAATTTATTTTATTTAAATCACTTAAACATTATTTTAGAGAATAAAGCAAACTTTTAACCAAAAAGTTCTTAAAGAGAATAAAGGGTGCACAAAATTTACTGGATGATAAGCAAAATATTTAGATCTATTCACTCTATCAATAATTGTGAAGCATCCACTAAAAGAAAATCCTTTTATAGTGAATCATTTGTTAAGAAAAATAAAGAAACTTAACACAAAAGCGGAAAAAGATATAATATTAACTTGTTCGAGAGCATCTACCATTATCTACAATGATTGGTCATACCATTGCGATCTATAATGGAAAAGAACATTTACCTATTTATATAACAGATTGTATGGTAGGTCATAAATTAGGAGAATTTTCACTTATTTTAAATTTTCGAGGACATGCGAAAAATGATAATAAATCTCATTGTTAATGTTAATTTGAACATCTATTTTTAAATAGTAATGCATAAAAAAATATTACAAAATTGAATTTTTAGTAAAATGAAGTTCAATTCATTTATTTTAGAATTCATAAAATGAATTCAATAATTCATAATAATAATAATAAAATTCTTTTTTAATAAAAAATTTAATCAATTCAATATTTTATTGATTTGTTAAAATAAACTTTTATAATAAAGAAGAATATTGTAGAGAAGCCTTGTCTTTTTGATCAAATCAAAAAGCTTTCAAGTAGAGTATACCGAAGTTAACAATCTTCTTCCTCTAAAAAAAGTTATCTTAGAGACTTTTGGACAGATGGATGATTGCGTTCAATATTTTTTTCCCTTCCCTTTAAAAACTTTAGACCAATTATATTGGTTCAGACAGATGGTGAATTCTTTGTTAAATCAACAAAGATATAAATATTAAAAAATTTAAAGATTAAATATATTTTTAATCCTTAATTTGTTTTAAAAATTAGAATTAATTTTTCTTTAAAGGATTGGTTCAATTTAATCTTTCAATTTTAAAGATACGTAGATTTAATCGTATATAATTTAATTAAAATATTTAATTTTATAAATGTTCTTTATATTAATTTTTCCACAACTTGTATATATTTTTTATTAATACTTTTAAATTTTAATAAAAATAAGTAGATACCTAACATATGCCCCTAAGCTTCACGGGTATTAATGATATAAATTTAGATTCCTTAATTGTTGTATAAGTTGTTAAGTCTTCAATTGACTGAATATTGAAAATGATAAAGTGACTCGTGACTCCTTATTTGACTCCATGAGATGGTATGCATAAATGAATTTTATCTTTTAAATTAAAATTAATTTTATTAAATTCAGACGTGACTTTTTATTTTTTAGTAAAACTTATTTTGTAGAAAGAAGTTTTGGAGAGTGCCTTTTGTCTGGTTGTTGTAGTGGATGACTCGTGCTTTATTTTCTTTTGACAACGTGTCGGACCAGAAGAACGATGTTTTCAGTTAATAAAAAGTGTGGAAATAGAATCTTTGCTCCTCGAGTTAAGATAATGATTCTCATAAAACCATTATTCTTGTTCTTATCTTATGAATTTACCCGAGGAAATTCCTGTGCCAATTTCGTCTTGTAGCGTTCAACCTTTCCAAACATTAACAGCTAGTCAATTTTTCTGTTCATAAATTCACTCTTCTTCCGCTGCAGTAAGAGAAAGGAGAGAAAATTGATTCCAATGGCAGAGAGTTCTTCATCATTCGTTGTGTCCACTTCTCACACTAGGCATGATGTGTTTCTGAGCTTCAGAGGGGAAGACACGCGTGACAACTTCATCAGTCACCTTTATGCAGCGCTGCAGAGGAAGAACATTGAAGCATATATTGATTACAGACTACAAAGGGGCGAAGAAATTTCGCCTGCACTGGAAACTGCAATAGAAGAATCAAAGATCTATGTCCTCGTTTTCTCCCAAAACTATGCATCTTCGACGTGGTGTTTGAATGAACTCACTAAGATACTGGATTGCAAAAAGAGATATGAAAGGGATGTGATACCAGTTTTCTTCAAGGTGGATCCATCAACTGTGAGGAAGCAGGAAGAGAGATACAAAGAAGCATTCGAAGAGCATGGAAAGCGGTTTAAGGACGACATGGACAAAGTGCTGAGATGGAAGAACGCTCTAACCGAAGCTGCTGGACTCTCCGGTTGGGATTCAAAAGCCACCAGGTCATTATATTTCTTACATGCACTTTTTCAGATAATCAAAATCTCTTTTCATTTACTAAATTGTGTTGATCTCACCATAGATCAACTGTTTTTTATTTTTTATTTTTCATTTCTCTTAGTCGGCCATGGATTTGACCATATCACTTCTAATAGTTTAAGTTTTGTACTTAGAAGTGATGTTCACTCTTCTTCATTCTGAATTTTTCTTTACTTTAGTTTGGTTTGTGCTTGAATACCAATATTTTATTTTCTAAATCATGTCAGGCCAGAATACAAACTTGTTGAACAAATTGTAGAAGATATTTTGAGAAAACTGAATCGTTATTCCATTATTAATGATCAACGAATCGTCGGCACCGAAAAACATATTAGTGAAATTAAGTCCTTGTTGCATCTTGAGTCATCAGATGTTCGAATCATAGGAATTTGTGGCATGGGAGGAATAGGTAAAACTACAATTTCTAAGCAAATATATCACGCATTGGCATTGGAGTTTGATTCCAGCAGCCTTGTGTTAGACGTTCAAGAAAAACTACAAAGAGACGGAATAGACAGTATCAGAATAAAATATATGTCTGAGCTTCTAAATGAAAAACCATCCCCTAGTTTGTTATACTGCAATCAAAGGCTCAAACGGACAAAGGTTTTCCTCATTCTTGATGATATGATCGATTCAGCTCAAGTTAGAAGATTAATGGAAGGGCTTGATAGTTTTGGGCAGGGAAGTAGAATCATTATGACCAGTAGAGACAGACAAGTGCTTAAGAATGCTGGAGCTGATGATATCTACGAACTTAAGGAGTTGAATTTTTATGATTCTCTAAAACTCTTTAATTTACATGCTTTTAAACAAAATTCTTCAGACGAAAGTACTTACATGGACCTATCAATAAAGGTGTTGAGATATGCAAAAGGAATTCCGTTAGTTCTCCGACTTTTGGGCTCATTGCTTTATGGCAGAAAAAGAGAAGCATGGGAAAGTCAATTGCAGAAGTTGGAAAGGGGCCAAGATGTTGAAATTTTTAAAGTACTAAAATTAAGTTATGATGGGCTTGACGAGGAGCAGAAGAATATATTTCTTGACATAGCTTGCTTTTACAGAGGACACAACGAGAGTATGGTAGTAGAAATACTAGATGATTGTGGTTTCTCTTCTTTGATTGGAATGAATATTCTCAAAGATAGGTGCCTAATATCTATCTTGGATGGTAGAATTGTGATGCACGATCTAATACAAGAAATGGGTCAAGAGATTGTTCGTAAAGAGTGTCCTCAGCATCCTGCAAAACACAGCCGATTGTTCAAGGCTGACGAAATTCATGAGATTTTAAGAAATAACAAGGTATGTTCTATTGTTACTCAATTGAAAGAGGCACATGGATTTATTGTTATGATAAATTGATAACAACATTTATGTTTCGTTTTTTTTTTTTCTAATTGCATTGATACTTTCAGGGGTCAGATGCAATACAATGTATATTACAAGATGTAGACAAAATGAAAAAAGTTAAAGTACATGCAAAAGCTTTCAAAATGATGAACAATCTTAGGATGCTTGTGCTTTATTCTTATTCTCGGTCATCGCATTCAAATGTGTTTCTTGAATCATCTCTAGTAAGTCTGCCCGACACTTTGAAGATTCTTTATTGGGTTGGTTTCCGACAAAAATCTTTGCCACCGAAATTTTGCCCACAAAATTTAGTGAGACTCGAAATGCCACGCTGCCATCTTAAACAACTTTGGGAAGGAGATCAGGTTTTTCATGTTATTTATGTTCCTTTGCGTTTTAGACTTTTAAAGATAAAAATAAAATCTACAAGCATGTTTTCTACATTGTACACCTACAAGTTTTCACAATTCCTTTGTGCCTTCTTCACATTATTCATTTTGATATTGTTTTTATTAGAACCACACAATTATACATATATCATTAGAATCATATTTAGCATGCTTCTAAACATAAATTATAAATCAAAGAGTTTGTATATGTTTGGTGCATATAGTCCAATGTCCCATGATTGTATTACCCATATTATTAATGATAGATATCTCCTCATATTGTCCTACATGCATAATATACACATTGTCATCTATTATTAGGATGTAAATTTAGGTAAGGAACAAAATATATTAAGTTTTGTGAATTTTTATAATAACTATAAAATTTGTAGCCACCATAATTTGGTGAGTTCAGAGTGTGATCTTTTTGTGGCAGAGTTTACCGAAGTTGAAAAGGCTCAACCTGAGTTGTTCTCGAAAACTAACTAGAATACCAGACCTTTCTCTGTCACCAAATATTGAAGAAATAATTCTTTGTGATTGTCCAAAGTTGATTGAAGTTCACTCTTCCATATTTCTCAGCAAGCTCAGTTGTTTACGTTTGGATAAATGTTATGATCTGAAGTATGTAACTGTTCCCAGCAATATTCTATCCAGATCACCAGGATTGATTCTTCTTTCCTCGTGTGGCAAGCTTAAAATGTTTTCAACCATTCAACCCATTTTTCCTAATTTGAAACGGGAGCGTGAACATGAAACTTTCTCAAAATACTACAAGTCCGCAGCACCAGCATTTCAGATAATGGAATTTTTCCCAACAATATCCCTTTCTATACCAATTTTCTCAATTATTTTCATGAGATACGAGGAAGAAGAAAAAGAAGTGACTAATAATAATATACACGTATATGATGAAATGCCGATACATCTCAATAGAGGTGTGCCCTTAAACTTTCCAAGTCTCAAGAAACTCTGCTTCATTGATCTCTCAAACTGTTCCTCCCTTACAATATTTTCATTTAACCTCTCTGAGATGAAATTCCTAAAGCAACTTTGTCTCGGTGGTTGCTCAAAATTGAAAACTTTCCCCGAGATTGAGGACACTATGGAAGATTTAGCTGTTCTCATCTTAGACAACACAGCCATACAGGCACTACCTTCATCCTTGTGGCGTTTGGCAGGCCTTCAAGAACTGAGTTTGCGCGGTTGCTGGAATCTTAAGATTATTCCATCTTCCATTGGAAGCCTCACCAGACTATGCAAGTTAGAGCTTGCCTACTGTGAATCACTGCAAACTTTTCCAAGCAGTATTTTCAAATTGAAGTTGAAGAAACTTGATTTGTGTGGCTGCTTAAGGCTGACGACCTTCCCAGAGATCACAGAGCCAACACAAACTTTTGCTCACATTAACTTATCTCAAACGCTTATCAAAGAACTGCCTTCCTCATTTGGCAATTTGGTGAACCTTCGATCCCTGCAGCTCAACAAATGCACAGATCTCGAGTCACTTCCAAACTCCATTGTTAATCTCTTAGATCTCCGTAAACTTGACTGTTCGGGGTGTGCCAAATTAACAGAAATCCCAACACACATAGGTCGATTGACGTCATTAATGGAACTGTCACTGAGTGAGACCGGAATCGTGAACCTTCCTGAGAGCATTGCTCATCTTTCGAGCTTGAAATCGTTTGATTTGAGCGATTGCAAAAAGCTTGAATGCATCCCTCAGATTCCACCGTGTCTAAACCAACTGGTAGCATTGGATTGCACATCCATTAGAAGAGTGATGTCAAATTCTCTTGTTCGAAACCTCTCAGATTCCAAAGAGGGTGTCTTCCAATTTCATTTCACCAATGCTCAACAACTGGATTCCGGTGCTCGTGAGAACATTGAGGAGGATGCAAGGCTTAGGATGACAGACGATGCATGTACGTCTTCGTGCTTCTGTTTTCCAGGGAGTGAAGTTCCTAATTGGTTCCCTTTTCGCAACCAGGGAGCTTCAGTGACTATAAATGATGATTTAAGATTTTGCAGCGATGATAGGCTCATTGGTTTCGCTCTGTGTGTGGTTTTTGGAATGTTAGATACAAATGATATTGGAGGTAGACGTGGTTCTTTTCGTTACAGTCTAAAATTTGAATCCGATGACGATGGCACACAGATTATTCCAAATAATGGTGTGTTAAACAACTATTTCGAATGGATTCATAAAGACAGACTTCTTGATCAAAATCACACATTCGTGTGGAAATTTAACTTGGAGTCCCTAAGAAGGAGCGGCATGAGCCTTAGGCTCTGTGATGCTCGTAGCTTCACTTTTGAGATCAGTCGGAATGATTATGACTTTAAATGGTTGAATTCAGTTTACGACTCAGTTGTCACAATAAAAGAATGCGGCATGTGCCCTCTTTATAGCAGTGGAAGCAATGTTGCACAGTCTTCGAGGGAAACAAAGGAAGATAGGAAGAGGAACGCCGAAAGCTACCTTGTGAGCTAGTCTCTTGCTCTTCTGGTAATTAGTCTTTTGGTGAGTGTCTAAACTGGTTTATCACCAATGCTTCTTAATTACAAGTTTCAAAACGTTAAACTTCTATTATGAATTTCTAATTTTTAATTTGTTTTGTTTTATTTAAATTTTCAATATCGTTTTACGGGTGGGTTCATTTAACAAGATTGCTAAGTTATTGTTGGATATATAGGTTGATGTTTATGTGTCTACACAAGTTATATTGCTCTGTTGTCCCAGAGTTGCATTTTCTTGAAACTCTTCTTCATATATCTGTTTGATTAACTTCTTTGGCATATTTTGCTTGCATTTGCAGTGAAGGCATTAACAAATCTTGAGAAGCTGTATTTGAAAGGGCAATTGTTAAATCCTTTTGATACTTTTCTCCATCCTATTGAGCCCCGTATACTTAGTTTCATTGTATTAGGTTTGTGCATGGTGACGACAAAACTATCAGTTTTCTGTTTGTTCTGATACAATGCGCTGAGCCATCCGTGTTTTCGCTCAAGCGTTTGGTTGTTATTGTTAACTCGCTAAGCATTCTTTTTTTTTTTTTTTTTTTTTAAATTTTTTTTTTTTTTTTTTTTGGTTTTTTTTTTTTTTTTTTTTTTTTTTTTTTTTTTTTATTTTTTTTTTTTTTTTTTTTTTTTGTTTTTTTTTTTTTTTTTTTGTTTTTGTGTTTGTTTTTTTTTTTTTTTTTTTTTTTTTTTTTTTTTTTTTTTTTTTTTGCTTAAACTATTTTTTTTCTCTGTTTTGGATTTTTTGTTCTCGTTCTCTGCTTTCAATGTATTATAATCCTTTTTTATTGTCTTCTAGCTAGTTTTCTATCTGTT
>Ga0214544_1011517_pt1 | contig 12170 bp, 8 predicted proteins | sample CNSS3metaG_FD_160074 | JGI IMG/M metagenome (GOLD analysis project Ga0214544, IMG submission 160074) | Root nodule microbial communities from cowpea collected in UCLA plant growth center, Los Angeles, California, USA - CNSS3 | ecosystem: Host-associated > Plants > Roots > Nodule | place: USA...
GCGAGGGCTCAAGGAAAACCAGGGCCTGGGCAACACGGGATCTCGCTTAAGCGAGATCCCTCTCGCTTGGGCGAGTTGCCTGCTCGCTCAAAAGTTGAGCGAGCCGCCTGGGCGACTTTTCGCGCAAAAAACTTAGGCGAGCTCCCTGTTTCATCTCGCCTAGGCGAGATGGACTCGCTTGGGCGAGATTAACAGGTCTCGCCACTGTTCTTCACTGCCACAGCCATGTTTTCCGGCCAAACCACCCATACAAAGCACTCTCACACATCCAAACGACAGATCCAACCGTAAAATCAACAAATAACTCATAAACAGTGCCAAGAAAGACTCGAAACTAGAACCCTAACTTCCCGTACCTGGAAATAGGTTCGCACAGGACCTTCAACGCGCAACCAAGGAGCACAGAAGCTCAAGGACTCACTACGGAGCTGAAAATAGAATGTGCACGGAACAAGGCAGATTAGTACTAACCCTAACTGCGGAAATACAAGTGAAAGCCAAAAAGGGAAACTCCGGTGAGCTAGAGGGTACTTACGTGGCGTAGAAACTGATTCGGAGCTAGCTCAAGGGACTTGGGGAGGAACCCTAGCGGAGCGTTCTGTGAGGGGTATGGGGAGTGACGGCTGGTTCTTTTCTGAAAGTGCAAGAAGTGTGGAATTAGGGCAACGCTAAGGGTCTTTATATCATGGGCCAGCCTTTTAGGCCCAATACTGTAGGGCTGCCCACTAACTTTTAGGGCAGGAATAAAATGGGCCTTACAATAAAAATACCACTGTAAAATTTATATAAAAATTAAATTTGATATAGGGATGAAATTGATTTAGTTTTAAGAAATTTAAGATCAAATTGGAACAAAATAACAAATACAAGAACTATATTCAGACTTTTCACATCCAATAGTGACATATGAGACTCTCATTGCCAAATCACATTGTCTCTACCACGTGGCACAGCGTCAGATTGACAAGTGACAATTTTTTAATTATAAAAAAATTTAAAAAAAACCACGTGTTGACACGTGACACATAGTCAACACTGTTACTGTACTACTAACAAAAAAGACCTAATTGCAACGAATTTTCCAAAATAGGGACCCAATTGCATCAAATAAAAAGAAGGGCAGCATATTTGAGATTTCGTTATAAAAATGGGGACCTCTGAAATTATTTGACCTTTCCTTTAATAGTATGAGCATTATTTTATCAATTAGATATGCGACCTGATGTTTTTATTTAGTTATTTTAAGAAAATTTTAATTTAGTGTGTTTTAGAATTAAAATGTTGGTGTTATTTTAAAACTAAAATGTTGTTGTTGTTTTAAAACTAAAATGTTGTTGCTGGTTTATAAATAGATTATTGTTGCTATTTTAAAACTAGAATATTATTGTTGTTATAAAAATAGAATGTTATTGTTATTTTAAAAATTGGGTGATGTTGTTGCTTTTTTTAAATGGTGTTGTTGCTAGTTTAAAAATGTTGTTGTTTTTGTATTATTTGGTGCAATTTTTTTTTTGTGAGTTGTATGTTAAAATCTTTAAGTGTAAGGAAAACGAATACTTGGGTTATGACGTGATGATGATGATGAGGTATGATATACATGTGTGTACATATGTGACATGACAATATGAATTCTTTGATAACTGTAAAGCCATGATGGTTCTTTTACCCAAAGGGCTTTGTTGAGTCAGGGTAAAAGGGTTTTTTTCAACCATAAGTCTTTGGCATGAACTTAGCAAGAGTGCTCTTACCCAAGGCTTTGTTGAGTGGGTAAAGTTATTGCTTGTAAGTCTATGTAAAGTAGGGAAAATGCCTTTTTCCAAGAGGCGTTGTTGCCTAGGAAAGGTATAGTTGTTGGTTATCAGAGGATGGCATATCGTTGGATGTTACTTGGTGGTAATATGTTGATGATTGCATGTTTTGGTTTTGGGAACATGTGTCAGGTTGTTATCTTTGTTGAGTTATGCATATGTTGGGATCATTTGAGGTGAGTTTGATGTGGGTAATATACTATTTTATGATGTGTTATTTGGTTAGCTCACCCTTGCTTTTGTATGTTATTTGTGTTTGTGCGATGATCATATAATGTGTGTGTTATACGGGAACAGATGTTGATGTAGATGCTAGTGGAGGTGCACACCAATGAGGACCTTGAGGATTACCTTGGTAAGAAGAATTTTTATTTGTAATATTTTTTTTAGACAATTTATTTTAGAAAAATATATAAGTCAAATGATTTGGACGTTGCATATTCTTTTAAATTGGAAGGTTTGTTTTGTTGAATTAAAAGAAGTTTTGTAGTTGCGAAAAATTTCTATGTATTTTAGTAGCATCCTGACGGGGTGTTACAAATGCAATTGGAGCCAAGTGTTGTAGAAGAACCAAAGGTATTGAATGAAACATTTATAACATCAACTATTGCATTTGACTTGGCTAATGATGAAGTTGAAGAGTCTACTACTTTAGGTGTATATCTTTGCTAACAAGATGATATTATAAGGATTATTGATGATCTTGTTGACTATCCTAATGCACCTGATGATGCTCAAATTGAGTTGAAGCCACACCCTCCACACATTTATGTTTGTTGATGTGAAGAATGAAAATAAATTATTTGTGGTTATCTTTGTTGACATGGTTTTGGAGTAGGAAAAATGTGTGTTGCAAGAAATTAAAGATAAGGCTAGAGAAACTGATTGGACCTTTCCTAGTGATGGAAGTCACTCCATGCTTTACTGATTTGGATCGATAGAATTGAAGAGGTGGTGGCGAAAGCTTGGAGAATAATGAAGTGAAGATAAATTGAAGTGATGGAAGTGTTCATGTAGATAAAGGCCAACTCTCTTAGGGAAGAAGGCTAGTAGTCGTGAATAGAAAAGCCTATTCTAAAGGACTTATAAGATTAATGTATTGCAATCTCTACTACATTTCTTTACTCAAATCAAAGGTTAATTTACAAAGGACAAACACCTCAATTTATAGGGCTCACAATGACCTAAGGCTGCACAAATGGAGGGAAATCAAATTTAAATATTTCCCTATGTGTCCTATTTTGGATCACAAGCATTTTTCCACTCATGATTTCCTCGTTGCAACATGTGCAAATTATGGAGCATATGCATGCCTTCTCTAAAAGTGGCCAATCTAGGGTTTCTCTTGAGCTTAGGCAATCAAATTGGAACCCTAAATCGGTTGCTTAACCCTAATTTACTCAAGCCTAAAGTACAAGTTCTAAAGAAAAACCTATACTACTCAAATTTTCATAATTTATTCAGGTGTAAACCAAGTAGAAAATTTTTCATAAAATTTTAAAAAATATGTTTTTTGTTTTTAATTATAAAAATAATTTTAAAATCAATAAAAAAATAAATTTTGACATATGCCAAATTGAGCTAGAAGTCATTAAAACTTTTCTCTCTTCTCCCCCAAAACAAGTTCATTTAGAACAATATTTGAAATAAGTATGTGGTATGATGGGGGAAGGAGGATTTTGTAATGTCCCATTTAATTAATAATCCTAATTAAAGGAAGCGTCACACAAAATAATATAGTAGCGCAGTCCTGAAGTATAAAACTACTCCTTACAATATCTAAGGCACACTACGATGCCAAAACAAGACAAGATACAAAGTTCAATAGTAATCAAAATGAGATTTTAAAAGACAAGCCAATACATGGGCCATAATCCTATAAGAAAGCCCAAAACAGCAGAATCCAGCCCGGGTAGGCTACGCAACGGAACCTCCATCACCCTGATGACCACGGGTGTTTCTCACATCTGCTCACATCAACAAGTTGATGATCATCGCAAAAAGAGAAAACCACACAACAGAACATACAACAAACAAAAGGGTAAGCTAGAGTAGAAAACAGTTTATCATACAATTACATACAGTTTCACAGTTCAAGATGCATATGCCAACCAATCATGTTATGACTTTTCAAACAATACACTAAGACTCATACACGACTCATCTGGATACATATAATTACTCGGATTCAACAGATGCTTGCACTTGTGGTGGACTTCCCTGCTCTACCGAGCTAAGTGTTACAATGTTTCACCCCCCACACACAAGGTTAGCCCTTAATGAGTTTCACACCTCCTGTTACTCTCACCACTAGAGTTAGTACGCTCTATGTGAGACTAACTGACTCTTTAGAGTGTTTGGATGCAACCTTACCTTAAATCCTTACTAAATTATATAGATAGGGTACTACCATGAACTCCCACTAACAAGGGTCATGGAATTACGTCCCGACCAACTGAGACACCACATTGAAGTCTCACCTAGAGACTCATGAAATTATGTCCTAACCAATGAGGCATCACCACGACACCGTCGTGGAATTACGTCCTAACTATACCAATAACATATTCCATTAATCAATACAATTTTCATGCTCATACTCAATCCATGATCACATATATAACCAACCATTCATTCATATTCCATACTAAGATCATGCCAAACTCATCATTCACCACCCATAAACCATCTTTACTCATGCATATTCACCAATATCATGCTTTAATATAGTAATTCAATCAAACACATGCCAAACATCCAAAAATAGAGAGATATCAAAACAAGGATGCACTCTCGCCCAGCTCCTCGCTCAAGCAGAAAGGTCTCGCTCAAAACAATGGTTGGTCGCCTGAGCGACAACTCGCGTAAAAGGGCCTGGGCGAGCCTCTATTAATCTCGCCTAGGCGATACACGCTCGCTTGGGCGAGAAAACTAGTGCTCACCATTGTTCTCTCGTGCAACAGTCAGACCAACGCAATCTCAACGGCTAAAAGGCATTTTCAATCAACTCACTGTAGCATACAAACCATAAAATCATACCATAGCAGCAAAACAAACAGAAAACAAACAAAACAAGTGAACCTTAACTTCTCTTACCTGGAAATAGCTAAAAGAGCACCCCGACCCCAAGCTAGTGAGTACGACGGACCTCGGAGCAGATTCACGAACTGGAAAAATGGCAAAACAGGTTCAAAACAGGTTACTAAGGTGGAACCCTAGCTAGAATCATGACCATAGAGCCAAAAACAAAGAGGGTACTGTTAAAGAATCAACTTACGTGAGTAGGAGCTGAGTTTTGAACTAGCTTGACCAAGAGGGGACCAAATCCTAGCAGAGCTTTCTGTTGGGAAGAAGATGTGAGGAGTAAGCACTATTTCGTAAAAGTGAAACCAGAATGGGGGGTTTGGCTGCTTTAAGGGGCCTTGGCACTCAATGGACCAGCCTTAGGCCCATCTGATTAAAGTAGGCCCTTAAGATTTAGGGCAGAAAAGAAATAGAAAAAATAAAGTGGGTCTTACTGATTTTATTTTAAAGAAATTGATTTCTTTTAAGAATCGTGGAAGTAATATATGAGGAAAGTCCAAACTAGAATTTTAAGTGTGTTCATTGTGATTACAACTTTCTTTTCTAAGAGTCTATTAGTTGAATTTACAATTAGATTAGGAAAATTATATTTATTCATTTATAAAGTTAAGAAATTAAAATATATCAAAATTTGAGATAAAAAAAAATCTTAATTTTACGTCTAATTATAAAAATTAAAACATATTTATTCCTTTATATTTTGATATAATTTATATAAATATATTGTTCCAAAAAATTAAATTTATTTACATTAATATTTTATTGAATAATTTGATTTAAATTATACTTAAAATTATTTTTTATTTACATTTATTTGTATATAACTTTATTCAAATTTTTGAAAAATAAAATATAAAAAAAATTATAAATATTCACAAATATAAAAAATAAAAAATATTCTTTTATGAATATCTAATGTCAAAACTAACAGCAACAACACCAATAAGGTGTCGTTGGTAAATAAACTCACTCTACCTACCTACCAGTGCCGTAATAAACACTAAAACCTACCTGCCAGTGCCATAACTCCACTAATTATGATGGAAGGTTGCCATTTTTAATATCAAATTATGGCTTTCTTTAGCCTATTCTATTTCTTTTTTTAAAATAAAATATTTATCTTAGTGCATCAAATGTTTAAAATTCTCTGTATGTTACTTTTATAAGACTATTTAGATATGAAATATAATTTTAAATATTAATTTTACATTAAACTTAAAACTTTCACCATAAAATAATAATAGTAATAATTAAATTTCTTTACTCATTCAGGCAGTAAGTTAATGCAGTCAAGACATTCAGTGTCATCTTTTCTTGTTGGTTAAGTCTCTCTTCTGAAATATCTATTTTTTTTTCTTTTATATTCCCATTTTGTCTTTACCATTTTCAACACATTCACAGTACCAATAACAGTCCACTATTACGTTCATGGCTGATTCTTCCCCTAAAACCGTGCTTGTAACCGGATCTGGTGGCCGCACAGGTGCTCTTTCTGCAGCTTACTTTCTCGTATCTGTTTTGTTCGTATTTTAATTGAGATTCAGGGGTTTCACTGTATTATTATTATTATCTGTATTTCGGATTGTTGAGAATTTTGTCAGAGACGGTTGATACAGGAGCAATATTAGGGGTTTATTCAGTAAACCAAGATTTTTCATATTATATGATTAAAATTTTGGTTTTAAATTTAAATGAACAATAATGAACATATAATAATTCGTGGTATTAAAAAATATAGTAATTGTCCGAGCGATTAGGTAATATTTAGTAAAATAAAAATTTCACCAGCTGCACAAACCATTGGTTTGCAAATGCTTTTAAGTACATGTTTTAATGATTTTATTTGCAGTGTGGAAGAGGGTTGTAGAGTTTTCTTCATTTGGGTAGGATTTGGATCTGCTTAAGGTAGAATATTAAATATTGAAGAACAGATTCATTAAATCATGTTTTTTTGCTGGTCTCACTCTCACGGCATGTAGTGTTTAAAACATCAGTTGTCGACTTTGATTTAATATCTTGGTCTTGGGCGTCCTTGCAAGGAAAATCATGCCTTTTGTAGATAATAGGGTTCAGGTTTAAGACTGATGAAAAAAAAGTAAACTCTGAACCTGTGCTGTGCTATTAAGTATAGTAACGCCTTTCGAGGTGAAGGATTTCCGTTTAGTAGGAGTGAAACAGAGAAATACAATTCAATGAAACTCGGGTCAGCTATGTATTAAAGTGAACATGTTCAGCACCTCAGTGGTTTAGACTTCTTTATTCCATTTTATAGAAAGTGAATCTGTTCAGCACCTCAGTGGTTTATGTTTCTACTTGCTATAGTGTTGTTTGAGCAATTTTACTTTCCAATGGTCACCGTGTGTGCTCTGAGCATTCATGCTTTCTGACAGCTATTGTGTACTACCCTACTCATTTTTTGTTTCAAGCTGCCTTTGCATTATCTGAGGATTTGTATTTGGCTTTCTAGCAACTGTTTTGACATCTACCCTTTTTGTCTCTTTCAGCCACTTTGCTATTTGACCATTTTTAACTAGCTTGACACATGATACATATGTTCTAGGTTAAGGAGAAGTGTTACATATATGATTTGAAAGGATGGATTGTGTGAAAAACTAAATACTCAAGAAGGAAGGGTTAAATTGTGTCTTAGAACTTTTAAAATTTTTTTGCTAAGTTTTGTTTAGTGAATGTGAACCCGACAAAGTTTATATTTGACAGTCAAGCATTATTCTTTAAGTTTGACACAGTTGTTGTCAAAATCCACCTTTCAAAATTTGTTTTCGCAAAACTCTCCTCCTTTGGTTAATAACATGCAAAAGAAAAGGGATAAGATGGAGAGATTTACGCTAGATTTTTTTATATTGGTTTGTCTAATCCACAATAGTAAGATTCCACTGAGTCAAACTAACTGTACAAGTTACAAGGGTTTGTTGAACTTTGATCTGGTAAATTATATTGAAGACTTATGGTCATTTTTATAGAGAGTAAGTGATGCCGGCGAAATATCTACTAGCTTTGTGATTATTTACTTTGTCATTTTCAACAACCAAGTGTCTGACATATTTACTAAGTCTGTCAAAGCATCTTGTGTTGGTGATATTGGTAACAAGTTTGTTGAGGAGGAATGTTGGAGATATGATTTGATTACATTAAATAGAGAGACATGATATGATTTGATAAGGAAAATATCTTGCCAAATATTTTCCATAACTAGATATTAATTTGTTCCTCGTTATTGTATCTCTTCTTTATTATGAATAAGAATGCTCGTGAATACACAACACACTTCTTCTCAGTTTCTCCCTTCTCAACATGGTACTAGAGGCCCGTAACCACATCTGTCACTAATCGTTTTAAGCTCTTATCAGCCTTATCGTGTACAGCAGTACCTAATTTGGAAGCTGGATATTCTTATACTCTAGCAACAATTTTTGCTCTGTCATTACCCTTTCTAGTTTAAGGGCAGTTCTCCTGTGGATATGACTTCATACTAATCTCTTTCAGCTGTTTGTTTGCATTTACTACATACATGTTCTTCTTGTCATATGAGATATTAGTAACTTGTACAGTGTAAATACATACACATGCTAAATGTCACCGGTTGCTTTTCTTCATCATGTTTTATGTTGTTGTTGGTTTCTTCATTATCATTTGATCTGGAAGTTGAAATTATGGTCTGTTATTTGTGACTACATGACTACAGTTCAATCTCTCTTTGTATGATAATGTGAGGTACACTATCCTTTTCTCTCTCTAATTTACAATTTTCAATGTCATTCGTTGGACAATTTTTCAGGACAAATTGTGTATAAAAAATTAAAGGAGAGGCCAAATCAGTATGTTACCAGAGGACTTGTTAGAACAGAAGAAAGTAAACAGAAAATTGGCGGTGCAAATGATGTTTTTATTGGGGATATCAGAGATGCTGGAAGTATTACTCCTGCATTTCAAGGTATAGATGCTCTCATAATCCTCACAAGTGCAGTTCCACAAATGAAGCCCGGGTTTGATCCAACAAAAGGTGGAAGGCCTGAGTTCTACTTTGATGATGGTGCATATCCTGAACAGGTGCCATTACATATTACCTATGCATGCTCAGTTTATTTATATATGAATATGGTTTTATTAATACTATAGCTTACTCATTTATATTTTAGGTTGACTGGATTGGGCAGAAGAATCAAATAGATGCTGGTAAGAATCTGCATTTATTTATATTTGTTATTGTAAATCATGATACAAATTCATCCATGCATGTGATACTGAAACTATATTACCTCTATGAATAGCCAAGGCTGCAGGAGTGAAGCATGTTGTGTTGGTTGGGTCTATGGGTGGAACAAACACTAATCATCCTCTGAACAGCTTGGGAAATGGGAATATATTGGTTGGTCATATTTTCTATCATACTATTAACTGAATTCTTTCATAAGGTCATGGCCTTGTTTTCTATTATAATATAGTAGCTTAAGATCCATTTCGTAGCATAATGCAATTTAGTTCAAAGATACTGTCATTTTATCTTCCCCTCTATCGTTTTCTTTCCTCTTTCATTGGGAGCTTATAGTTTTATATTGATCTCAGATTTGGAAGAGAAAGGCTGAACAATATCTGGCTGATTCTGGTCTGCCATACACAATCATAAGGTACACTAATTTCTATCCATATCAAGAAGTATTGTTTGTCCTACGTCTCCCTCTGTTTTGTTTTACCTTACTGTTTCATGCTGTTCAATTGGCCCATTCTCTTGAAACAACTCAACATCCTTATATTGATATCTGTTTTGGTTGAGTGAATTATCCAGCAATCTTAAGAGAATATTCATACTTGATGCCGTGTCTTGTTTATGAAAGTTTTTGAAGATCCTGAGGTAACAACATTGATATTTGTTCATTCTTTTGGTGCCCTTCTGATAGGTTATATATTTTTTCATATATGGTTATGATTATAGTCATTGAGAGATTGTGGTTCTATATGGTTATATGACATTAGTCTTACACATATAAGACCTTAGACACCACTTTTACACCAAAACCTTAAGGCAATGTTGTTATGGGTCTTTATTCTTATATAGTGTTTAACGTTGTCTTTTCTATCCAATGTGAAACTTTGACTCACACTTGGACTATTCCCAACACCTTCATTACTCGATTTGAATCTGATGCTTAGCAATACAAATACGATATTCTTATTGCCGATGTAAATTTAAAATTTTGAATATTTTTCAAAATTGTGTCCATCTGCACAATAGTTCGTCACGTTTTGTGCTGAATCAGGCCCGGTGGTCTACTAGATAAAGAAGGAGGTATTAGGGAACTTATTGTGGGAAAAGATGACGAGCTTCTTCAGACCGAAACCAAAACCATTCCTCGAGCTGATGTTGCCGAAGTCTGCATTCAGGTATATATTTTTTATAAGGTCTTGGTAACCATCAGTGGTTAAGGAATTAAAAGATGTTTCTATTAGAAATCTTATGAAAGTATCCTTAAAAAATCACCATAGAAACATTTTTACATGTTACAATAAAAGTTTTTCACTTTTAGTTCTTTAACTAAGGTCTTTTATAGAACTTTTTGTATTGATCTCATAAGTAAAAATAATTAGTTTCCCATGCTTCATAAAATTCCCTCATAGTGTGTTGTTCAAGTTATTATGAGATTTGGATATCGAGTTTTGAGTCGAATGGTTTGACAGGCACTGAATTTTGAGGAGGTGCAATTCAAGGCTTTTGACTTGGCATCAAAACCTGAGGGAGTGGGTACCCCAACGAAGGACTTCAAGGCATTGTTTGCCAATATCACAGCTCGTTTTTGATAGATAATGCAATGGTCGTTTTTGATTAACTGAAGAGGGATACCATAATGGTCAATAAATGATTTGGAAATCATGTTAAAGGTTATTCCATGGACACCAAAATAAATAATGTAGCTCAATAATACCATTGAATAAAAAATTAATATTTATGCTTTTAATTATTTATAATTTCTTTGTAGATGTTTTAAATCGTATATAATTTTTTATGATTTTTTAAAATCGCTATAGGCCTACAATACGGAAGAAAGCTATTGTCAAATATGCTACTTGTGAGCATTATTCCTTGAAATTTGCATTTCCAAAATCGTGGTCAAAATTATTGAGTTAATGTTTTAACTTATTCTATTTATCTCATGTATTAACACAGACATACGCATCGGCAAAGATATTCTAAACCACTACGAGTGGTACTGAATTTGGTACATTTAACAATGTTTTTTCTGGTTCAAACATTGTTTTTTTACGAGTGATCACTTAACATGGTAAAAATGACCCATGTTTCCAAGAATCCTATCATGACGGTACAAAAGTAGTCAACTTGATATAAGACAACTTTTTCCTAGAATTCCCTTTACAGTATTGACAACACTAAATTGGATATATGATACGAGAGATGGTTGATTTGGTTTCTAAGAATCTATCCATTTACAAATCCGCAAGTCAATGTTGATGAAAAGTATATGAACCAGTAATTAAAAATCGTGTTTTGTGGTATCTACGTGGATAGAATAGCTACTTATTTTTTAATGTCATCTAGGTGTTTTACAGTTCTGTTCGTCGGGTGTTTTTCGAATTCTAAACATACTTCATATATCTTCTTTTGTTGGGATTTTTAGGACTTTTGAAAATATGAGAGATTTGAAATATATGAGAGATATATGTAATATGTTATACGGAGGAACATGTTTTTATATTTTATTGATATACTCTATATATAGAGCAAAATATAACAAATATTAAGTATAAAATATTTAGAATATCTCACTCATAATCTAAAATAATAACAAATTTCTAAAACTGACACATATCTCTAAAACTGAAATATTTTCTAAAAACTAATTTAAATAAAAAAGATATTAAGTAATATTCTTAACATTCCTCCTTGCTTAATATCTGTTTATTTTATATCTTCATATTTGATTCTCCATCTTTTGATGCTTGATTTTCTCCTCTTTTTGTGCTTGCAATATTTGTTTTTTTTTTTCTTCCATGGCATCACATCTTTCTTCAATTTGGCATCATCCTTTATATTGGCATTATCTTCTTTTTCTTTGTCCAGTGTGGATTTCATTGGAGTGGCATTGGACCTTTAATGTGAACCTCCATCTACTTTCTTCACTTGGACATCTACTTTCTTTCAATGATATTTATCTTCTAATTTTGATCCTTCTTTCGTGCTCACTTTCTTTTTATCAAATTCCTCCTTCATAAAATCCAGCGCAAATCTTTTGTCTTTCATGTGGA
>Ga0214544_1011518_pt1 | contig 12170 bp, 7 predicted proteins | sample CNSS3metaG_FD_160074 | JGI IMG/M metagenome (GOLD analysis project Ga0214544, IMG submission 160074) | Root nodule microbial communities from cowpea collected in UCLA plant growth center, Los Angeles, California, USA - CNSS3 | ecosystem: Host-associated > Plants > Roots > Nodule | place: USA...
TATTTTATGATATAATTAAATAAGATAATTATTTAAAAATATCAAATAAAATATCTAAAGATATATTTTTCCCAAATTATCTTCTATCATAAAGATAAAGAAAACCGTAAGGTCCAATTTTTTTGTTTCTCTCTTCTTAGCTTAGCCAAACTTCTTCACTTTTTCAAGCTTTTCTTGTCGTCTTCATGGCATGCTTGACTTGGATTTTTTTGATTTTTATAATTTCCTATTCTTGGATTTATCTTTAAGGTGTCATGAAGCATTAAGCAATTTATTTCCACACCTCCATGAGCTCAACTTAGCCGCAGCTGCACTAACACACCTCAAAATATCCAAAGAACATTTATGCAACTAAAAAGCTAATTTTAACATGTTTTTGTATCTCATGCTCAATAAACACAATTATAGGAAATCCCAATTAAATCAATCTTTAAGCTCACAAATTCAATTAAATACCTAGAATTAAACATTAAATGAGGGCATCACCAGTTTAGTCTGGACCAAGCCCAGTTTAGTCTGGCCCAAGCCCAGTTTTGTCATGCCCAAGCCTAGTTTTGTCTGGCCCAAGTCCAGTTTAGATTGGCCTAAGCCTAATTTTGTCCCCCAGCCAAGCCCAATTTGTCTGGCCAAGCCTAGTTTCGTCTAGCCCAAGCCCAGTTTTTTCTGGCCCTTAAGCCTAGTTTAGTCTAGCCCAAGCCCAGTTTGTCTAGCCCAAGCTTAGTTCGTTTGGCCTAAGCCCAATTTTGTCTAGCCCTCAAGCCCAATTTTGTCTGGCCCAAGCCAGTTTAGTCTGGCCCAAGCCCAGTTTAGTGTGGCCCTCAAGCCTAGTTTAGTCTGGCCCAACCCTAGTTAGTCTAGCACAAGCCCAATTTTGTTTGGCCCAAGCCAGTTTTGTCTGGCCTCAAGCCCAGTTTCATACTGGCCCCTCTAGTCTGGTTTCATATTGTCCAAAAACTCAACTTTTATAGCTTAAAAATAATAAGAATTATAAAAAGACGAAGAAAAAAATGAAAATATATGGGATTTCTATGGAAGCTTTGCATCATAAATACATACATTCAAGCATATTAAGGTTTTGACACCTTCAACTCTGAAAAAAAAAAGAGAAAAATAAATATGAAAAGACAAAAGTCTTATGTGATTCATGCATAACATGCATTCATGTACACATGCATTTGATAAAAAGAAAAAAGAAACAAGCAAATTCGTTTTTCATATTATTTGTGCAATTAAGATATCATTAATCTCTTATGTTTATATCGAGACCCTCTACGAAGCAGTGGTCATCAATTTTAGGTATATCAACGACCTTCTCTGATGGAATGGTCATTGATCTCCGTATGTTTATATTGAGACCCTCTGTGAAGCAATGGTCATCGATTTTAGGTATATCAAGGCCCTCTTCGATGAAATGGTCATTGATTTCGTATGTTTATATGAAGGCCCTCTCTGATGGAATGGTTATTGATTTTCTTAGAATTGGTGTATCTGTTTAAATTAGTTGTTCTTGTTTGTCATTGTTTCTTTAGTTTTTTTTAGAACCCCGCACGAAATTTGTTTCTATCTTTTCTTATCTTTTACTTTGATAATATCAATTGTCAAATTTTAATATTATGTAGTAAAATATAAGAAAAGAGGGATAGCTGTCAACACCCAATTTCGTCCGGATGAATAAAATTGTTTTCAAAAAGATATCCAAAAATAAAAGTTAAATAAAAAGGATAAAAATAAATTGCTTAATAATAATAATAATAATAATAATAATAATAATAAAATGATTAAAAAATGTTTCTTTAATTTATGTTTCTAAAAATTAGAGTAAAATAATAAAAAAAACTTGTTTTAGATTAAAAATTAAAAAAAAATAATTATTAATATTTTTCGTTTTTATTAATTAAGTTCAAAAAAATAAAAATTAAAAAAACAAAAAATATATATAACAAATAGTTTTAACCATGGGGAACATTTCTATTGATGGTTTCAACTCCCTGATGGTTTCCACTTCCTCTGAACCGCCATTCAAAACTGCTAGACAGATTTTGACTAATATTGATCGGATAAAAAGAAATTAAGGGGGATTATTTTTCATTACGGTATTGCATCCGCACAAGCACCATCATCTTCCTCGCTAACAGTTTAAGCCATCATCAACCATTCTCTGCACCCATTTTCACGCACTTTCAACCATACCATTTTCACACAGTAAAGAGCAAGAAAATCAATAAGTCACGGTGAAGGTACGTTATGAATTCTTATATTCCACTTTGGTGATTACATTGTGAGTTAAATTAAAGACCCATTGAATAAAGCTTCATCTTCTTGTTACAATGGTAAATAATCATTATAAATCAACTAGAAAGGGGGAAAGGGTTAGGCTTCGAGAAGGGAGATTAAGTGTGGCGGTATTCGGGATTTTTGTGAAAAAAATTCATATTCGAAGCAGAAGCGAAAACAACTCCTATTGGCGCGGTGATGGCGTCCTTGGCCGCTTTGAGTGGCAGAGAATTCGTGACAAGATTTGGTGCTATCTCTTGATGATTCGTGCGAACAAAATGAGGAATGAAGAGGCACCAGTGATAACCTTTGTTGTTGACGGCGATATCTTTGAAGGAACACCGACTCTGGTGATTGTTGTGGTGACTCGAGATGGAGACGTTGAACATGAGGGTTACCGTTTAGTGATATTTCATGCAGAGGCAAAAAGGAAATGGCGTTGGCAAGGTTGTTGAGGGCGATTGGGCCGTCGACGATGACTTTGCGGTGAACAGTGGAGATGGTAGTGATGTTGTTAGTGTGCACCGTGAGTGTGGGATTGAATTGGAGTTTGGTGTGTTAATGAAGATGGGGCTAATGGACTAGGGTTTTACTGCTGACACAATATCACTTCGTGCACCCCCATAACTTAATTTCCATACCTCTCCAGATTTGCATAACAATTGGGTTATTTGTTTTCTTTTTTACTTCATGCACTCTTCAGTGTAATAAACCCACACCCCTAACATTTAGTTTTATTTTATCTTATGTCCCTGCGTTTTCACTAAGCACACACCTCACTCCTTTAATTTCCTCTTTTAGGGTTAGGATACTTTTACTTTATGCACCACGTGTTTCTCTTTATGCACCCCATTCCCATGTGTGTAGTTTTTATCATTGTACCCACAAACTCACTTATGCACTCTTCTTTTCTATCTCCAATTTTATTGTTTTTTTAATTAAATCTCATATTTCAATAATCTCATTTTCTAAAATAATAAAAATATTTTAAATTGAAATAAAAATTAAAATAATTTTCAAAATTGATAAAAATAAGAATAAATAAAATTTAAAATTATTTTCTTTATTTTATCTGTTAGTGTCTAATTGATCATCCGCATCGCATGACACTTCTTTTTAACTACAAATAGTTTTGGTATCTAATCGACCGCTTGCGTCGCACGATACTTCTTTTTAAATAAAAATTATAAAAATTGTTTTTGGTGTCTAATCAACCGGTTGTGTCGCACGATACACCTTTTCAAAATATAAAAATTATAGAAATATTTTGGTGTCTAATCGATTGCTCGGATCGCACGACACTCCCTTTCAAAATATAAAATATAAAAAATGTTTTTGGTGTCAACTCGGCTGCACGCGTCGAATGATACTTGTTTTCAAAAACATCAAAAAACAATTTTAAAAATTAATTATTCTAATCAGATTTTATCAAGAACTACGTGATCCTTGATTCTCCATTGTGAATGGAGATACGTAGGAGTAGGGCAAGTCCTTGTCAGGTTCACTTCCCAAAAATCAAAAGGTTTTTCAAATCATTTTCAAATAATTTTAGAAAGAACTACGTAGCCTTGATTTCTCATTTTTTTAATGAGAATACGTAGGGCCAAGGTTTTAATCCTTGTCGGGTCCTTTTCGCTCCAAAAATATATTTGTTCAATTTATTTTCTTTTCTTTTGGGAAAAATAAATATTTAAATAAACACATCTCTTTTGCAAATTTAATTAAAGGTACCACCTTTGGGCGGGCATTGTAGGGTGCTAATATCTTCCCTACGCGTAACCGACTCCCGGACCCTAAATTTGGTTTTCACAGACCCTATATAATTTTTATAGTTTCCCATAGTTTTCCAGAATAAACTATGGTCGCGACTTCTAAACTCTTTTTCTAAATTAATTTATTTTTAGTTCGTCGTCCCATCACGATTTAGGTGACGACATAAATTTTGAGCAATTTTTACGAAGAACACATGAATTATTTAAATTCTAAATAGTAGAAAGTAGTAAAAAAAATTGAAAAATAGTTACCTAGAGATTGAAATAAATCACATATGAGTATCTGTCAACCTGTTTGTTATGAAATTTTGAGATATTTTTGTACACAAAATTTCAATTATTTCAATTATAAATAGTTAAAAATAGTAAAAAGAATTAAAAAAGTGTTACTAGGAGATGAAATTTGTCAAATTTAAGAACACAAACCCTATCCCAGTATTGGCCAACTTGTTTCTTGTGAAATTTTTTAGAATTTTTATATATTAAATTTCAATTATTTACATTGTAAATAGTAAAAATTAGTAAAAGAATTAAAAAAAATGGTAGAAAAATAGGAAATTTTTCAAATTTCATAACAACAATAATCCCCTTTGAGTATTTGCAACATGTTTCTTAAGAAACTTTGAGCAATTTTTATGTAGAAAACATGAATTATTTAAATTGTAAATAGTAGAAAGTAGTAAAAAACAATTGAAACATTATTACCTACAAATTGAATTTTTTAAATTTTAGAAACTAATCCCATTGAGTATCCGCTAACAGGTTTGTTATGAAATTTTGAGATCTTTTTGTACATAAAATTTCAATTATTTGAATTGTAAATAGTTAAAAATAGTAAAAAGAATTAAAAAAGTGTTACCAGGAGATGAAAATTTTCAAATTTAAGAACACAAACCCTATCCTAGTATTAGACAACTTGTTTCTTGTGAAATTTTATAGAATTTTTATATATAAATTTTCAATTTTTTAAATTGTAAAAAAGTAAAAGTTAGTAAAAGAATTAAAAAAAAGGTCAGAAAAATAAGAAAATTTTCAAATTTCATAGTGTAAGACCCGAGAAAACATTAAACAGTGAATTAAATAATTATTTAATTAATGCGGGTAATAGGAGCCTTTAAGGCAATTAATGCGGAGTGCTATGATGTTGAAAAGTACTAGCTCAAGTGGTTGAGAGTACTTTATTGTATGAGAGGACTTGGGTTTGAGTCCTAGGTTTGCCAATTATGTGTTATTTTAATTTATGCATTATGTTGATGATATACTTGAATGATAGACGTGATAATAAAATCCTAAAATTGTAGGAATTATCACTAATATGAATTTGTTGATTTGGTTGTGCATTTGACTTGGTAATTGATGGGTTGTGGGTTCAAGCCTTGCTAAGGATAAGAAATAAACTTTATTTTTGCCTAATTTTTGTTTTGGCATGGATGAGAAGGGTCAGAAAACCCTAGCTGTCAGAAAGGGAAATCAGAAGGGTTGAGAAACCACCATGTTAATGAGAATTGATGCTCATTAACTTCCATTATTGATAAATTCGTTTTTTATTTAAATTCATGAAATTAAGCTAGGAAAAGGTTTGGTTAGAAGGATTCTGGAATAACCTTTGAGCAGAGGGTATTGAGGGTGAGTGAGGGAGTGTTCTTCAACGTGAAAAGAGAGAGTGGAAAACTGAAATTCGTGAAGCAAGGAAGGAAATCTTTTGGACATCATAAAGAAAGGGTTAGAATAGCAATTGGAGTGCGAAATCCAGGTAAGAGGAGTTTTCTGATATGTTTGTTGATTTGTATTTGAATAATTGTGTGTTTCCTTGAAATATTGCATGATTCCCCTATGTTTTGCACTGTTTTATTGAGGTTTCTGGATTTTTTTTCCAGAAACCGCTTGGCGGCCCAACCCCTACCGTCAGGCGACACATCAAATGTGGGTTTTGTTCTTGATTCTGGTATGAACCGCCTGGCGGTGATGAGCATCTGTCAGGCGGCGCGACAGGGTTCGCGTTTTTCTTTTGGTTTGTGGTTTGCGCAGGGCTCATTGGGACTTCTGATTGTGATCTTGTGTGTGATGCTCTATGTTAATAGTATGAAACTGTTAGAATTGGGATCTGATGGTACTTTGGGGATACTCTTGATGGGTTATCATGGATAGAGTTGGAGTTTTGGAATGGGTAGAATCCGAATTTGATTTATTATGGTTATAGTATTTGCAAACTAGTGTGAATCATAGGAAATAATGGCATAGGAAGTTTGGGTTAGTAAATCATGTGCGAATTATTGTGTAGTATTGAATTTGAAGTCTGGATTGAGTTGTGGACATCTTGGGCATATTGCGGATACAACAACCTGGGTTTTTTTCTAGATTCTGATGTACCGCCTAGCGGCACTCAGCTTGCCGCCAGGCGATGATGGGAACAGTGGTACAATGTGGTGTTGAATTTAGGTTGGTCGTGAGGGAAGAGGCTTGAAGGTATTAGAAACCAATAGAGGACGCGGGACGGGACGATAAACCTAAGGGAAAGTGTTTATGTGTTGGTAATAGGTGGGAGATTATAACTATGTTATGATATGTTGGAAGCAATGTTACCAAAGCAAGGGAGATTGGGAATTCTAAATAAAGGCTTCAAGTTTTTGGAATCCGAGCATGTTGCTTGTGTTTTGTTAGAAATGGTTTACTCAGGATGTATGGACCCTAAGGGTCATTGGTGGCTCACATCCATAGGTGGATAATATGTGATTTTGCAAAGATTGAGTGTGATAAGTAAGAATAAGTTAATAGTGTCTATTGGTAGGAATTGATTGGTAATGAGGGGATGGAAAAATGTCAGTTCATATGGTCATCCGCGAGGGGTTTTATGAAAGGAATCAAAGAAACTTTGAAGGAAGGTTTCATTCATTACAATACAGAATGTTTGGAATGTCTATCTTAAGGTAGTGGATTGTTGGTTATTGTCATAGGATGGACATACTTACTACTCTATGATAAAGCCATGGCAACTTAGAAACCTTGAATGGATGGGTTTACAATCATAAATTATAGGTTAATGAACATATAAGCATTGCGGACTCCCCATAATGTAACTTTGGTGGAGGGGTGTCTATTTAAATCTTTGGGTAGTGCAATGTACCGCAAGTCAGACCATTTGAGGGTCAAAATAGAAGCTGTCTGCTACTGATATGGCGCTTGACGGCATGAGTGGGTGCGCCAGGCGATAAGCGTACCAAGGGAGAGACACTATCACGAGTGCGCCTAGCAGTTGAGTGTGGTCCGTCAGGCGATAAACACCACAACAGTGGGTCTGTAAGAGAGCGGCGATTGGCGGTAAGGGGTAACCCGCCAGGCGATAGCGGCGAAACATGGGCTCTGAGTGCAGGTCTGGCGCCTAGCGAAAGAGACTATACCGCTAGAAGGTCTACGTAGATTTCGCCTGGCGATTCTGCTACAGTTTTGGCTACGTGGGTTGCTTTTATGTATGATGCTATACTTGGATCGGGAGATGTTGTGCCATGAGCGGGTAGGTTCATGGATGGTGGTTAACATGTGATGATATGAGCGGGGAGGTTCATATCCAGTTACTCTCGCGTGGGGATACGAGCGAGGTAGGTTCGTATGTTCCGTGCTCACGCTTGGAGATGTTGCGTGCGGGGAGGTACGTGGCTGGTGGATCACATGTGTTGGACTACAGGCGGGTAAGTCCGTAGAGCAGGACTACGAGCGGGGAGGTTCGTAGAGCAGGACTACGAGCGGGGAGGTTCGTAGAGGCTGGACCACGAGCGGGCAGGTTCGTGCGAGCATCATGTTCCCGAGTCCAAGGCTAACCATTTGTGTGATTTGAAGACTGAGAAGTCTTAGGGTTAAGGTGTTGGCCAAGAACTAATTAGATTAAATAAGATGCTTGTTTTACTTATATTTTTGTGATGTTATATGTTAATTGTATTTTTATCAGCTCACCCTTTCTGTTTGTGTATAGCGATGATCGTGTGACTCGTTACACGGGAGCAGTTGATGACAGAGGTGATGCTGAGGATGCGCAGGCGACGGAGTGAGGGCTAGCTGGGATTAGAGCTAAGAGATTTTACTATATTTTTGTATATGGTTTTTGGATTTGGAAATTGTAATGTTTTCTTCTATTACTATTTATAACTTGTGGCGCGAGGTTTAAACAATTTTTAAATTTTTCCCGCATTTTGGGAATAATATTATTTTGACGTTTAGTTTCTTTTCTTTAATTATTTATTTAATTAAGTAATATTCCTTAGGGATGTTACACATAGCACCAGTAATTCCCTTTGACTATTTTCAACAAGTTTCTTATGAAACTTTGAGCAATTTTTATGTAGAAAACATAAATTATTTAAATTTTAAAAAGTAGAAAGTAGTCGAAAAAATGAACAATTGTTACCTAGAAATTGAATTTTTGAAAATTCAGAAACTAATCCCATTTCAGTATCGACCAACCTATTTGTTATGAAATTGAGATAGTTTTGTACATAAAATGTCAATTATTTGAATTGTAAATAGTGAAAAATAGTAAAAGGAATTAAAAAAAGTGTTACAAGGAGATGAAATTTGTCAAATTTAAGAACACAAATCCTATCCTAGTGTTGGCCAACTTGTTTCTTGTGAAATAATTTGCAATTTTTTTATATAAAATATCAATTATGTTAATTGTAAATAGTAAAAGTTAGTAAAAAATTGAAGAAGTGCCACAAAAAGTTGAAAATTTTCAAATTTCATAATGCTAATAATCCCCTTTGACTATTTGCAACAAGTTTCTTGTGAAATTTTGAAGAATTTTTTTTGTAGAAAACATGAATTATTCAAGTTGTAAATAGTAGAAAGTAGTAAAAAAAAATTGGAAAATTTGTACCTAGAGATTGAATTTTTTAAATTCCAGAAACTAATTCCATTTGAGTATCCGCCAACCTAATTGTTATGAAATTTTTAGATATTTTTGTACGTGAAATTTCAATTATTTGAATTGTAAATAGTTAAAAATAGTAAAAAGAATTAAAAAAGTGTTACCATGACATGAAATTTTCCAAATTTAAGAACACAAACCATATCCTAGTATTGGCCAACTTGTTTCTTGTGAAATTTTTTAGAATTTTTATATATAAAATTTTAATTATTTAAATTGTAAATAGTAAAAATTAGTAAAAGAATTAAAAAAAATGTCAGAAAAATAAGAAATTTTTCAAATTTCATAACACCAATAATGCCCTTTGACTATTTTCAACAAGTTTCTTATGAAAGTTTGAGCAATTTTTATGTTGAAAACATGATTTATTTAAATTGTAAATAGTATAAAGTAGTAAAAAAAATTGAAAATTTGTCACCTAGAAATTAAAATTTTGAAATTTCAGAAACTAATCCCATTTGACTATCGGCCAACCTGTTTGTTTTAAAAATTTGAGATTTTTTTGTACATAAAATGTCAATTATTTGAATTGTAAATAGTTAAAAATAGTAAAAAGAATTAAAAAAGTGTTACCAGGAGATGAAATTTGTCAAATTTAAGAACACAAATCCTATCCTAGTATTGACCAATTGTTTCTTATGATTTTTTTTACAATTTTTATATATAAAATTTCAATTATTTAAATTGAAAATAGTAAAAATTAGTGAAAAAAATTTAAAAAGTGTCAGATAAAGAGGAAATTTTTCAAATTTTATAACATCAATAGTCCCCTTTGAGTATTTATAACAAGTTTCTTAAGAAATTTTGAGCAATTTTTATGTAGAAAACATGAATTATTTAAATTGTAGATAGTAGAACTATTGCAATGAGCTCAATGTGTCCCAACATGCACATCACAACTATTGCAATGATAGGTTCAATGCATTAGATGGCCAAATTCATGATATCCATGATATGTTGAACTCATTCCAGACCAGAAATGATCCTCAAGATGACTGAGTGTGGTTGTTGTTTAGGATCATGCATTGCATCCATGTGTTTGCGCTTTTTCAGTTTCAACTCTGTCAGTTTCAGTTGGTTGTTTTTCGTTTTAGTCGGCTGATTATATCAGCTTTATGATTTTTCTTCTCTATTTCAGTTTGTGCTTGATGTATTGTGTTCAAATATTAATGAAAGGATATGCAATGCTTGTTCTCTTTATGCATAGGTTCTATTTGATGAATCCGAAGGGGGAGAAAAATTGGAAAATTGATCAAATTAAAAGCATAGAAGCATTAAAATTAGAATTGAAATCAAATCTGAATTTGAACCCATATTATTGATAGGGGGAGCATGTGCATATGTGTGTGCTTCCTAGCTTGTGTGTATTGCCACTGTAAAATGTTTTTCAGGTTCACAAGCTTCAAGCTAAGGTATGTGTCACTTCATCAATTTAATGGTATCCAACAAATGGAAGCATTTTGCAATGGAAGATAGAAGAAGATAGATGGAAAAAGATAGAGGTTGGCTTCATCAAATCAGGGGGAGATTGTTGACATAAGAAGCCAAGGTGGTTTGTTTCTTGAAGATTTGATGAAGATTTAATGAAGCTCTTTTAAACTATATTGAAACCATTATCATTGGAATGAATGATGATATCCATGTTGATCAAGGCTAGAACGTGTGCTCTCCATGTAGTTACATAACTTAGAAAGTGTATTTTAAGTTTGTAATTCATGTTGTAGACCTTATAGCATTAATTAAATGTTTTTGGTCTTAGGTGTGTCTTTTAATCTGTTGAATGGTTTTTCAACAGGTTAAAATGTCTCTTTTAGTCTGTTGAATGATTTTTCAACAAGTTAAAAGGTTGGCTGCAGTAGTCTTAAACTGCAACAAATTCAATTAGTTGATTTAGGTTTTAATCAACTGATTTCACTTAAGTCAAGTGAAATCAACCGATTGATTTGAAAATCAACCTGTTGAATTTCGTAACAGTTTGACTATAAAAGCTGTGATTTTCGAAAGAGAGGTTTGTTGATCATTTTAGAGCGCGATTTTGTTCTGGAAACTTGTGGAAACTCTCTCTTTCGTGATCATACAATTTACAGCAGTTGAAGATTGATCTTGGATAAATTCTTGGAGCTTTTGGCTTGGTTTGAAGCTTGGAGAAACTCGTTTGTGGTAGGCTGGGTTGTGCTACCACTGAGGTTTGATCTTTCTCAAGCTTTGTGTGTATGCCTGGTGGTTTTCCAGGTCTGCAAGAGGGTTCTTGCTGTGCTGGTGTGATTCTTGTGTGATTCAAGAGTCTTTTGTGGTGTTTTTGCATATTTTGGAAGTGTAAGGGTGGATACTTGATTAGTGCGTATTTTTGTAGAGATAAACAAAAAATTTCAATAATGATATCCAATAATTTTTTTTGTACTTTTGATAATTTCTTATTCTTGGATTTATCTTTAAGGTGTCATGAAGCTTTAATCAATTTATTTCCACACCTCCATGAGCTCAACTTAGCTGCAGCTGCACTAACACACCTCAAAATATCCAAAGAACATTTATGCAACTAAAAAACTATTTTTAACATGTGTTTGTATCTCATGGTCAATAAACCCAATTATAGGAAATCCAAATTAAATCAATCTTTATGCACACAAATTCAATTAAATACCCAAAATTAAACATTAAATGAGTGCAAAAATACGCACTCATCATAACCACACACTTATCCTTTTGCACTCCTGGGCAAAATTGAGCAATTTCAAAACTTTATTCTGAGGTATTTTACTTCATATCAACACTGGATCAAAGGAATGAACCTTACTTAAGAAAAATCAATATTCTAGAAATTAAGTTACCATGAATAAACAAACGGAAAGATTCTATTTTTCACACATGAGTTAATATTTTGAATTCACAAGACAATTAATTATGAAAGAAAGCACTCAAGTTAAATGTGTATTTTCTCACCAAAATTCGTTCAAGTGTTTTGGCTTGTATTTTCACTTAAAATACTCATTCAAGTAAACAGTCGTAATACTTAACAAGACTCTAATATTCACAAACTTTCAGAAAACATGCATTCAAAGATCAGGAGGAGTTTTATCAAGTTATAATGGGACCAAGGCAAAGGTAGGAAAAATTTTAGGATTTTTGGGTTTTTGAAATAGTAATGTAGGAAGAAAAATGGAGCATAATTTAAAAAAAAAAAAAACTTTTTTTGTTTTATTGTT
>Ga0214544_1011520_pt1 | contig 12169 bp, 9 predicted proteins | sample CNSS3metaG_FD_160074 | JGI IMG/M metagenome (GOLD analysis project Ga0214544, IMG submission 160074) | Root nodule microbial communities from cowpea collected in UCLA plant growth center, Los Angeles, California, USA - CNSS3 | ecosystem: Host-associated > Plants > Roots > Nodule | place: USA...
ATATATATATATATATATATATATATATATATATATATATATATATATATATATATATATATATATATATATATATATATATATATATATATATATTGTGTATAAAGTTGTTGACTCACACATTTAATTAGATAAAAGTAATCCTCAATCAGTTGATGTCACTAACGAAATCAGCTGACTAAATGATAGCTAAATGAATATGTTGGTCATCAAACATACATACATGGTTGCCTAATATCATTTAACTTGTTGATCAACACTTCAACAAATTGAGACTAACATACTAGCCTGGACTAAGCTATTAGAACAGGGATAAATTCGAACAAAAATTCTTCTAACTTTCCCTTGGATTCATCAAATCTTCAATTCAAGGAACTTAATGTCAATAGATACGACACTTGTGAGGAGTCATCAACACCATAACTGGTGGGTTAGCCGAAGGTGATACCTCGACCTCGACAAGAAAAAAACTTGTACATGTTGCTCAAACTATTTGTGCGGTAACTAGTCCTGCAAGATGGGATATGCCTTTGATAACATTTATCGATGCAGATTTTAAGGCGATCGACCTCATGCAAAGTTGATATAGAAAACTTCTAAATTTTGAAAAGTCTTATTGATCAAGGTAGCTAAATGAACATCTTATACTATAAAACCTTCAAGAAGCTTAAAATTCTCGGCACTAAAATACATCAATATGATGATCAAATAGTTGGGTTTTCGACCGAGAGGGTAGATATGAAGTGATACGTTGATTTATATACAAACTTTGGCAAAAAGGAGCTCTCAGAAGCTGGACGATTAAAATTTGATACCTCATCAACAATGGACTCACCTCCTACAATGTTATTTTGGAAAGGTAATCCTTAACACAATTTGGGAGCGATGGTGTCAACTTTACACTAATTGATAAAATTTCCATCAGCTTCCGATGACATTATCACAATCCATGTTAACCAAAGCTTGACAAGGAATACTATGGAAATAGCTTGAAAATAGAATTGCTTAATCTAGATACAAATCATAGCTGATAAGGAAAGAAAGCACAATGACAATGATTGAGTCAGATTCTAAAATAGTAATGATATACATGTTGAGCCAGAAGAAGGGACTACACAATTGAGGCTTTAGGACGAAAAAAAATGTACAAGACTAGGCTTGTCACCCAGTAAAGAAGAGGCTGACATGATATAAAAAATATTAGTAAAAATGTTGACTTATTTACATGAACACTAGTTGATATGCCTGAAATCGACTGATGAGCCCTTATTTTGCTTTATTTTCTTACCTTTCTTGATAATGACCCATTTTTCATTTTAGAGATTATGGTGTTTATAGTGGTTAAGAAACCCAATGAAGATTCCCACTACACATTAAGATAACCAAGGTTATCTAGATGTGAAGGTTCACTTGAATGAGCTTTAGAAAGGAAAAGAGATTCAATTAAGGAAAATGAAGCATATAAGCAATTAAGTAACCAAAATGAAGCAAAGATGAAGTAAATATGGAAGACATGAAAAGGGAGGTTAAGCTCAAGGTATGGCACGCCACTAGGGAGCAAAAAGGCAACCATCGTAAGATGATTGAGTGATGCCACCACTTGAGTTGCTAACTCAAGCTAAGGCTAGTGAAGAACACACTCCAAGGAGAGCACCTCATAAGATATAATGTACAAAAGCCAACTTCGAGAAAGTCAACATAAAGAAATAGAAAATAACGTCAAAGAAGAAGGGTTAGATGCCTTCCTTCATGTCATGCCTCTAGTAACTCTTCTAGGAAGGTCTTCCATTGCTTCATGGTGAGTCATGGACTCATTGTAAGTATTGAAATGGTTGAAATGCTTGTTAATTGAATTTGCTAGTTAAAAAATAAGTTGACTTTTGAAGGCCTAAAATAGATTTTAACTAAATCCAATTAACCACGAAGTGTGGATGCAAACACTCTTTGAGTAGATACTTTTAAACGATTAAAAATAGAGACAGTCGATTGATTTCATTAAATAGATACAATAATGTGTTAATCAATAGATTGAATCACAAAACAGTCAACAGAAAAACTGGAAAAACTGCAAAAATGCAAATTTATGATTTAAACCAAGAGCAACAAACAAGATCGAACTAGTGCAATAGATTATGCTAGAGCAAACAAAAATATCAAAAAGATGATTCAAACCAAAATTCTTCGAACTTTAAAGTGCAATACAAAGTGGGAAGGTTTAAAGACAAGCACAATGCACAAGATTTTTATACTGGTTCGCTCAAAGTTGAGCTACATCCAGTTAGTCAAGGTAACCCAAGCCTGACTTTGCACTATTTCAAAAGATTTACAAGGTTTACAAGACTACACTTTCAAAATGTGCAAAAACAGCACACAATGACTCTTGAATCACACAAGAATCAACACAGACACAACAAGACTACCCTTGCAGACCTAGAAAACCACCAAGCGCAACCTAAAAGCTTGAGAAAGACCAAACCTGAGTGGTAGCATAACATACCCTACCAAACCTCTTCCTCCAAGCTTCAAAAACCAAGCTAAAAGCTCCAAGAATGATCCAAGATCAATCTTCAACAGTTGTACATCTATATGATTGTAACACCCTAGGCAGATACTACTTGGTAAAGCAAAAATATAATTCAAAAAAATGCAACCATCTAATACCATTCCAAAACGCGGGAAAATTCAAACTTTAACGATACACTTAGAATAACAATCCTTAGTTCATAATTAAATTGTTAGAAATCCAAAATCCAAACCAACTTAAAGAAAAATACAAAATAGTCAAATCGTGTTTCTTTAATAAAATCCCAAGTTATCTTGGAAATCTGCATCTAAGTATCACCAGCATCACCCGAAATCTCATATGCTCTTGTGTGACAAGTCACACGATCATCATCAATCACAAACAAAAAGGATGACCTCAAACAAAATAAAACATGCATAAATAAATCAATACCTCAACCAAAATAAATAAATTCACTTGGCAAGACTCACACACTTAGAGACCTTATTACACAAGGTAAATATGCATCCATAGTCTCATAACCTATATGAGACCAGCACATCCAATCACATCGTGAATTTACTCGACCATGGCCTTAAGTGTAGGACTCGGGTGTTGACAAAAGAAGAAGATTGATTAAAAAGATTTTGATGATGATAAAGATATTGAAGAAAATACTTGAAGATATTGAAGACAACAAATTTTATATTTAAATTTCTTATTATAATAGGCTTAACTTTCTCTAGTTAGTTGTAAGATTGTTAGAACAACAACCAGCTAGCAAATCCTCTAAGAAAAACTAAATTTTTGCAAAAATCAGTGTGGTAATCGATTACCAACTTATTATAATCGATTACCAACTCAAAACTTTTATTTTTTGAAAATCCATTTAAGATAATTGATTACCACAAATGGTAATCGATTATCACTAGCAGTTATAACTTGGCTCTTCCAAAACGACTCCAACAAATCGATTACCATTTCTGGTAATCAATTACCACTAGAAGTTATAAAATTATTTGTTCAAAAATGTACATGAGATAATCGATTGCCATTTTGGGTAATTGATTACCACTACAAATCTTTGTTTTTGAAAAGCACTAGAATAATCGATTATCTTTGGAAGTTTCAGCTCAACTCTTCATTTCTAACTTAGCTTTCGAAAACCTCTTTAAATAGAACTCAGTTTCCAACTTCAAAAGTACCTTTTTTTAAGATTCAGAGTTCTTATGTTGTGACTGCAAAGTGGTGCTCTGTGAGATTCTTAAAAATAGCTTTGAAAAGCGTAGTGTGAGTGAGCGACAACTTTTTCTAAGTGAGTTGTTGCTAGGAAAGTTGGTCATCCTCTGTGTGACTCAGGGGGGAGTTTTTGTTCATTCTTGTGTGATTCAAGGAAGGTGTTTTCATCCCTTGTGGATTTCAAGGGAGATGTCTTCATCTCTTGTGTGATTCAAGAGAAGTGTTTTCTACTTCTTTACTATTTTATAATTTGTTTGTACTCTGATTATTATAGTGATTGAGTTAATCTCTTTATTTAAGAGATTAACAACTGGACGTAAGGTTCTTTTATCCAAACCAATATAAATATTAGTGTATATATCTTCTTCCCTAAACTCTTTATTAATCTACACTTGCAATTAAAGTAATTGTTACTTGAAGTTAATCAATAAAATTTTGAGAAACGTTTTTAATTCTGTTAAGTTTTATAAAAATCCAATTCACCCCCCTCTTGGTTTTTCACCTCTTGCAACATCATATGCTCCTGTGTAACGCATTACATGATCATCACCAAACACAAGCATATATGGTGAGCTAATAGATAAACATATATATATATATATATATATATATATATATATATATATATAATTAAAATATATGCACACACACATCAAAGGAACTCTATCTTTTGATTCCATACCACATGGCCACCACCATGTTATCCATGTTCTACGTCTTTAGATGAATACCTCAAGATCCCCTTTGCTGCCACACCTACAAGCCACAACTTATGGAACACGTGTGGGTAACCTGCTACGGACTACAATCCATAACACCAAGTGGAGTTTCTGATACGAAGCATAGTTCGTAATGTCCCAAGACTAACAAACTCGTCAACCAAGTCGAAGAGGACAATGTTTCTAGACCTAGTCGTACGAACCACAACTCGCACACTCATATCGGCAACACTCGCCAATCCGAGCCCCAACTCAAGGAATGCTCAGGTTCATCCGCCATCTTAAGCCATAACTCAAGAGATGCCATTTCGAACCACAACTCGAGGAATGCCATAAACTAGCAGCGCATAGGAACCAAAACAACCATGCACCTCGCCAGCAAATCGCGAGCACCACCACGTCGAATGTTGTCATCTACAATAGGCCAACACACAAGTTAAGGAAGAAACTCACGCAGAAACCCTAACTTAGGGATAGAAGAAGCTACCACGTGTCAGTTTGCCATTGCACAGTCAATGGGTTAAATGGTCAAGGCAACAGTCAACTCTTGGCAAATCCTGGTCAAAGTTGGTCAAATAGTCAAACAAGAGGGGCAGAATTAGAAATTGCACAAAAATTAAGTTGCTAAGTAATTAAATATTTTTAATTAATTATCTTTATTATATCTCAAATTATCAATAGATAAAATCTTCCAAATATTTTAAAAATTGATAAAAATTGTTAATTATTTGAGAGATATTATATAAAAAGATAAAAGATTTTAGGAACAAAAGTATAAGATCCAAGTCCAAACAAGGCCTATATAGAGACCTAAGGGAGCGGAAAATGGACACTTAGTAACTCTCTAGTTTTGCTCACTACCATCTACCACATCTCTCATTTTTCCATCCTTTTATTTTTTTTCTTTCATTCATCATGATGTATTCCATCCAATCGATGGAGGGGTAAGCTCTTAAGGTTGGTTCCATTGTAATTTCATTATAGATTCTGAGGTTAAATTAAAATAATGTCTTTGTTCTTTTGATTATTTTTTATTTTAATTCATTTATGTCTTTTATCTCTAAATCACGTGAAAGGTAACGCTTTTACATCATAGCTAATTAGTGAGATGTTTTAGTCTACATGTATGTTAATCACATGAATTCAAGGGTTTTTAACTTTAATTGAGAATTTACTTTGATTAAATTTAGAAACTTTCATGTATTTAAGTAGTTTTTTGCTAATAATCTAGAATAATAATTGAGAATGTACTTTGATTAGAGGTAAAAACTTTAAATATAATTAATCAAGAATTTACTTTGGTTAATTAGCTTTTTGCTTGCTTTTAGAGGATAAAAGAATAGACATGATTAAGCATAGTAATATTTAATTGAGAATGTACTACGATTGAATCTATTATAATTAATCTACAAATTTCCTACTTGTGATTGAGAATTTACTTTGGTTAATAATCAGAATGACAACAAATTAATTAAGAATTTACTTTAATTAATTTGAAGTAAAAAAACAATAGTTAATTGAACAATAATTTGAAGATAACCGATGAAGAATCTATATTGAAAGCAGTGAATTTAACCTGTTTTATTATAATTGTTACTACAAGTCTTTTATTAATTTGCTATTTCATTCTTAAATTCTTCTCTAAATTTTTTCATATCATATCATCTCGAAATTAAAAATTAATTTTGTATTCATTGGGATACGACTCAGGGTTAGCTTAACCATATCTAGTAGGTTCACTACTAACTTGGCAATACTGAAGTTGCTAGACTTAAGTAGTGTTAATTTGATCACTTAACGATAGTGATATCAAATTTGGCGTCGCTGTCGGGGAGGTGCATGGTTGTTCTAGTTCATGCGTGCTGCGAGCAGATCTGCGATGGAGATGGTTGTCTCCAACAAATTCGTGGCTACTATTGCAAAACGGCTCGTATTTTCTCTACAGATGCATGGTGGAACGCCATTGACATTGTTGGTTCGCATGACTGGCACTACAACGATGGTGGTCCATCTCTGGCATGATGCTTCCATGGTTGCTGCTATTTTGACTCGTTCATTACACGTGGTGGCCGCATGAATCGGGTGTTGCAATAGTGGCTCTTGCATTGGCGTAAGGTGATGCACAAAGATCGAGGTTTGTGGTGGAAACGTTGCTCCGGTGACGTGAGCGTGGATGGTACAGTGGTTGGCTACGAGTTTGTGGTGGCTGCTAGTGAGGTGCAGGTGCGGCATCATGAAGAGATGGAGGCTAGTGTTTATGTTTTTAGGAGATGATGAGGTGGCAAGCTCTAATTGGCTGGTTAATGAGTGCTTGGATTTAGACACACGTCATGTTATGGTTGGCTAGTTTAATTAGTGGAGGATTGTCAAATGGCATGATCAGGTTGAGTTGGGTTCAAGTGGTAGAAGGGGTGCAACTCAATAGAAACTTGGGGTGCAAAACAAGTTTTTAAGTGGTCCACTTAAAGAAGGAGTGTGTAAAATAAAATTGGGAGTGCATTAAGCTCTTGAATTATTTCTTTCCAAAATTTACTGATTTTGTACTTATTTTGTAACTTTGAATATTTCAGATCCACACTTTTAATGACCGAATTAAACTTCGGCTGCATCAACGAACGTTAGAATATCCAATAATATTTTATGCAACTAAAATCAATTTTTACATCATTTTTAACTTACGAACTCAATAAATCCAATAATCACAAATCATGTTTAAATCAATCCTTAAGCACAAAAATTCTATTAAATCCCCAAATTAAAATATTAAACGAGGGTAAAAATTTGAACTCATCAACCCTCTATCCCAAGCCACAACTCAAGCAACACTCTAGCACGTTGATATTTAAGGTATCACCCAAAGCATACAAACATTATGCCCTAGCATTATCACTAGACACTGTTGTACAACTGCCAGGCGAAATCCAGTTCCTGACCTCCTAGAAAAACTCCTCTACCGCCAGGCGTTATGCGCCTCTAAAAGTCTCTGGTTTCTCACTCATTGCCAAGCGGAACCCACCTTGCCACCAGGTGCCCCACACTCTAATGACCTTCTATGATTGTCTCTATTGCATGGTGGGACCATGTTCATTGTTGGGTGCTAAGCGCTCCAGACCTTACTGATTTTTGTAGCTATCGCCTAACGGTTTGTCCTTACCTCCAAGCGCTACACCAGTACTAGGAGCTTACTAGTTTGGTCACGATGTAGCAGCTTGTGCTCTCACTCAAGCACCCAGTACATTTCCAGCGCACTCACAAGCTACCAATTTCATGCTCACTTATGTTTCTAGTCTCATAGTGCAGTATTCCTAGTTCTACTTATAAATTAGACATGAATACTCTAACTCTCCCAATCTAGATAGTTGCCCACACCTAACTTAACCCTAATCAAGACCCACCCAAGTTATCAATTGTATCCAAAATATATTTCCATGTAAACCTATGAATCTCTTTATCTTCACCTGGACTCCATTATGATTATAACCACTCCATAGAGGATCTATGAATCCTAAATTATTTATGCATCCACTTATGCTTAACCCATAGTTAACTAAACCTTGTTCGTCTAGTATCAATATCCCAAACCTCTCAAAAACTCAAATTATGTTAATCCCTTCTCATATCCAAAAGAACTGATAATTAATTCCACATAGTTAATTCTGCTAACATTTTTCCAACATACTACCATTGAACCATAAATTCAAGCTTAATTATACTTATTAACATTGATATATTCCAAGGTTCCTACATCACCAAATCGTCAAAATCACTATGTGAATCATCACCTCAGGTATACATCCATTAACAAAATTCCAATAATCATTTTCGCTCCCATTAGAACCACCCAAAAATCCCAAAGTACACGAATTCAACCAATATTTGCTCGTGTCGCCTGGAGGGTGTTCACTACTGCCAGGCAGATCATTTATAAACTTGGAATACTGGATGGGATAGGTTATGTTGGCTAGCAACAGGAATTGGCTGCTTGGCGGTTCCTCGTAGGAACCCAGAAAACACACCGAAAAATATGAGTCGCTTGGCGGCTTTGAAGGTTTGCTAAGCAGGTTTTGGAAAATTTCCAGAAACCCAAAATTTCGAACTTATTCAGAGGAATTCATATATTATTATCTTATACACCATACAATATATCAACTACCATAAACAAATTCGGGTTCAGCTCCCTTAACCTGCAATTCTTTGCTACAAGTGCCTAAGTTGGAGTCCTTCTTGCACCACAATTGCTCTAACATTGATCTCCTCTCCAAATAAGCTCTAAATCTTCAATATTTTCTCTAACTAGTGTCTAGAATGCTATCTCAAAAACCCTCACAACTATGGTAGTCTCAAAACCTATTCTCCTCTCTCCTAAAGGCTCTTAACTACACCTTAATTACGTTTAATGGAAGTAAAACGAAAATGACATTAAAATTATGTTTAATTGTCATTCAATGGCTATTCGATGGTGATTTTCTAGTCCCCTTACTTGTCCATGCCAAAAATGATTTTAGTAGAAACAAAGCTTAATTCGTGTTTACCAAGGTTCAAACACACTACCAAATAGTTACAATTCAAATGCATGACAAATTCAACCAATCCATATTTCATGATAATTCATATAAATCTAGGATTATATTATCTTTCATCATGACCCATCCAATAACACACAATTGACATACATAGGACTCAAACCCAAGTTTTATCATAACAATCAAGTACTCTTAACAATTTGAGCTAGTACCATTCTACGTCATAAAAGTCAGAATTAAATGCCATAAAGACTCCCATTACCCGCATTTATTAATTAATTAATTATTTAATTAATTAAATTTCTCGGGTCTTACAGGTAGTAGTTGGGTGCAGTAATCACAACTAATAGCCATTAAACCATAATTTTTTTTAATTAATTTCGTTTTTGTTATTATTTTCTTTATTTTGTGCTAAATTTGTGAGAGAGAATAGAGTAAGTGAGGAAGCAGAGAGTCATAATAAATCATCAGAAAAGAGAGTGAGGGAGACTAAGAATGTAAGATCCGGGAAAAATTAGAATAAACATAGAAAAATTGATGGATTGTTTGAGATTATGGATTTATTTAAATTAAGTATTATATTTAATTTTGATATATGATGAAATAATTAATTGATTGATTTAAGTTAAGTGTTGTTTATTTATTTTAATTAGTTTATGGAAATATTAAATATGGAATATAAGTGTATATAAACAATTGGTACGCTATATATCATGAGAATGCGTTTACTTCAGTAGCTAGCGCTTTGAAAAATTTGTGTGCAAGTACAAGTGTTCGATCATGGTTAACTAATATGCGTTTATATTTAATTTGTGCACAATATATAATGAGAAAGTATCTCGTATAGTGGCAGATGCATATATGTAGTATGACACAGTGCGTGAGTTTGAGTCCTGGTTGCCGCATGCACTAGGCTATTAATGTTTATTTTTTCTCTCTTTCTTCCTTAATTATGTTGTGGGGCCCACGAATTTTCTATAGTTTTCTCCCTCCTCTTTTTAATCTTTGAGAAGCATGGTTTCTCTTTCTGTTTCCATTTTTCATGTTATTGTATGAACTTAAATGTTCTTTGCTTTCGCCAAACCACAAATTTTGGTTTGTTTTTATTTTATAGAATCTTAACTAAATTTTTAAAAAGAAAAAAAAAACCCAGAATAGGAGGGTAGTAGTGTTAGGTGAAGGCTAGGGTTTTTGATAAGAAAAACACTCTAGGTTATTTGGGGATGGAAGTAATGAGGGGAGATGAAGAGGAGAGAAATTGGGAGTAGGGTGTGGAGCCGAGAGAGAGCACAACTACAAGAGGTAGGGGAAGCCAACCTTGTCTTTTAAATTTTCATAGATGGCTTGTTTTTGTGCATGGAAACTTGATGGCTTTACCTTGTTTGGTTGTTGTTTTTCTTGTGAACCCATACATGGGGTAGTATGTTTTCTTCACTTTTATGTTATTTTCATATCATGAAAAGATGGGTTCTAGTATCGTGTTGGTTTCGTGATGGTAGTTGGGTTCCTTGAATCTTGTTTATGTATGCAAATAGGTTTGTTATATCTCTTGAATAGGGCCATTTTTCATTCACATTTTCTAGTGGTTGATGGGTGCAAGGTTTCTATATTTTCTTAGCCATGGGACTTTTGCTTAAGGTGTAGATTCTTCTTCATAGGTTTCAAAATTTGTTTAAAGTGCAGTACTTTTCTTCCTTTGTATGTTATTTTAAATTTAAATTCATGTTAGGGGTGGCTTGTTGAAGAACCCATACCATTTAGTTGATTCTTTAGCTCACGGTGCAGCATGCAAAAGCAACTTTAATTATTATGAGCATTTTTTCTTTAAAACTCTTATGGTGCAGACTTTAGGGAAAGGCATGATATCATATGGCAACTTTCTTCTTTTCTCATTTTACGTACATGGAGTCACAAACCTTTTGTTTCAAAAGCTTTTGGTTTTTTATAGATACACCATTTTTATGCACAAGGAACCGTGGAGGTCCATGTGTATGGTGCAGTGAAAGTTTTCGTTGATGAGCCATGTATTTTAATGTATCAAATGTAGAGAAAGTGATGGATATATGCTTACGCAGTAGCTGGTGCAGGTGGCTGGTTTTCGTGAGTTTTCATGCATGTTGAGAGGTGTCACGCATTGGTTGGAGGATGGGTGTATGTTTTTTCTTTGTTTCCGTTAGCCACACACATAGTTCTCTTTCTTCTTTCTTCTCTTTTATTCACGCTGTAGAGAGTGAATGGGTTCATGGTTTTTGCTTTCTTTTTCTTACTTTTCAATTCTCTTTCACATAAATTGCATGGGTGTGGTCCACGTGCAAAGGTTTGTTTCCTCTTTAAATTATTGAATTGCATTGTGATTTATGAAGGTGCAACACTTAAGTTTTGGGTGTGAAAAACCAATTTTAGTTTGATGGGATGTTTGTGGTCTTTCATTATTATATTATTGTTTCTTACCACATTGCTTTTCTGTTTCTTCTCTCTTTCTACTCTATTTCACGTGTTTGCATGGCCTAGTTTAGGGTAAGTTTGTTATAAATTGGAGGGTTATTGTATGGTGGGCCCAAGGTGGGAAAGTTCTCCCAAATTTTCACGTTGTCATAGCATGCATGTGCATTTTCTTTTCATTTCGTTCAAGTTGGTGGTGTTTCTTCATAATTTGTAAAATAGTGTTTTAAGAGGTTAAACTTTGTGAGTTATATAGTCATAGTTGCCAAATCAATGTTATATCTTTTGCTTGGATATATTTTAGTTGCATAGTTATGTAATTAAAATAGTGGCTTGGTACTTTAGTTGTTGTTTATATTGGTGTGGAAATTATTAATAGGGTTCATTGTATGAATATATTATTTGATAAGTTGATGGGTTTATGTTATGAAACTTTATTTCCCATGCATGATGTGGTGGTGAGTACTTTGTTGGCAATATGAAATTTTCATGTGTTGAATGTTGGGAGTGTTTTGCCTTGCTTGAAAGCTCTTGATGGAATTAAGTGTTGTGTGAGGTTTTCCGTACCTAGGAACCCAATGAAGACTCTTTCGCCTGTGTGAAACAGTGGAAAAGGGTCCTCTTCTGATGAAGGATTGACCCCAACCAAGGATGAAGGCACATGCTTAAGAAGACTAAGCATGTTTAGAAAGGAAGTTCACTAATCCTTCATCCCTTTCATTTGTGTTTGTTATTTTTGATTC
>Ga0214544_1011521_pt1 | contig 12167 bp, 8 predicted proteins | sample CNSS3metaG_FD_160074 | JGI IMG/M metagenome (GOLD analysis project Ga0214544, IMG submission 160074) | Root nodule microbial communities from cowpea collected in UCLA plant growth center, Los Angeles, California, USA - CNSS3 | ecosystem: Host-associated > Plants > Roots > Nodule | place: USA...
TTTCTCCGTACATTTTATTTTATTTTTTATAAATATACTTTTATTTTGTTTATTAAATTAATAACATTACAATATCATCAATTATTAATATAATTCAAAAAATGCGTACACACAGGCGCGATAGCGACTGTGTCTACACTAGTATTATATAAAAGATTCGGTATAACTCAGTCTTATAAAATTAATATATAAAATAAGATTTGAAAAATGCTATTATAACTCTCATTTGTTTCATTCATATCTTTTATTCTTTAACATAATTTAGTGTGTATCATTGATTTTTTTTAAAAAAAAATAGTATATTAATCAATTGTGTTGGAAATAGTTCAAGTGTGAGTCAAAGTCTCACATTGGATAGAAAAGACAAAATTAAACACTATATAAGAATAAAGGCCCATAACAACATTGCCTTAAGGTTCTGGGGTTAAAGTGTCAAATTGTATACACTAAACTAGTCAAAAAAAAAATAAAGGATTGAAATAAAAAAATGGTAGTAATATTATTATTTTCCAATAAAATTTATATTTACTTATATACTTCATCTTTATAACAATCACTTAAATTTAAAGTTTTGGAAGAATAAAAGACAATTAAGGATGTGGTGTATTTAAAAATGAAGATAAAAGATTATTTTGAAGGAAAAAATAGAAAATATTATAATATATTATTTTGTTTAGCAAAAGGCAATGAGTGAATGACAGAGGATAGGGTTGTGGGAGTTAGTAAAGGGAAGATTTTGGCATTAAATAATTGGGAGTTAGCTCAATACTTTGCTGTTTTTGCTTCTGCTCCTCACAACACTCAGAATCATCAATTAGGTCCACTTATGAATCATACCTTAATGCTGCAAAAACACTGAAATTTTCAATTTTTCAATTGCACACTGAATCACAATGGGACCTTCCAACACATGCTTCATTTTATCACATTCATCATTAAACATGTGATTACCACTTTCTTATTCAACACCATTTCATTGTAATTTTATCTATTTAACTTTTATTACGGAATAATTCATACCATCTCTGATCATTTTTTTTTGGGAATCCTATGATTCAATTTTTCATCAAAAAGTCACTCAAACTAAACAAAACAAGTCATATATAATTCAGATTTAATTTTATATAAAATCTGAATCAAATCAAAGCATGATTAAGTATCCGTTTCCAATAATGCTGACTAAATTTCACAAATATTTATTAAACAAAAAGTTATTTCAATCAATACACTATAAACCTAATGATATACTGTTGATTACGATTAGAATGTATTATTAAACTCAATTACTTAGAAAAATCAAAATATTCTTTTTTCAGCAACATTTTTAGTTCACATTTGATTTGATTAATAGTATATGTTTAGTGATACTACTACAATAGCTATTGGGCCTCATGTGAATAGTGATGGACTAACTGATGGAATAAGAATGGACCAAAACTTATATCCCCATCAAATTTATTTTCCATCTCACGTCAAAAGTTTTTGGAAAATATTTTTCGAGATGATCTATTTTCAAAAAAAAAAAAGTTCCCAAATTATTTATTGTATTCCAAAAAATAAATTCCGATAGTTGTAGGGTGTCAAAAGAATTTTGTTACGGTGCACAAAGTTATTCCCTATGATTTATATGTTTATATAATGTAAATAAGGCGGGTTTTTGTTACACCTCCATATATTTCTTTTTGAATTTTCAAATAAGAATCTTTTTCCTTTTTTTAAAGATGATTTTCAGATTATGAAATTCGGAGTTTTTTTTTTTTAAACATATTTTGTTTTTGGACTGCATAATCTAAGCTATATTCTTAGAGAAAAATAATTTTGGATTACATATTTTTGGATTGCGCGATCCTAAAAAGAGTAAAATAAGAATTCTTTTATATATAGTATTGCAGAAAAAAAAAACATACGAAGTTGAATGAAGAAATATATGGAGGTGTAGAAAATAATGTTCTTAATAACCACCAAAAATTTCCTAAGAGTATGGAAAAAAAATGAAATATTTTTTTAAAGTAAAATTTTCATATTATTATTCTAAAAATATTTTTATTTTAAACTAATTTTAGTATATTAAAAAAATTCTTTCAAATATTATGAACATTTTATCCGGATAATTGTGAATAGTTCCCTTTATCAAACCTCCAATGATAATCTAACTGTTGTAAATGAATAACCAGTCCAATCCAATGATGAATTTGCAGTTGTAATATGAAATCTATTGTTATGTATTTTCAATAAGGCTAAAATTGTCCTCTTATTCATATGAAAAATTAAATTAAACTCGTAATTCTTAATTAGTGTAATTAAATTTTCTGATTTTAAAAATGATTTGACTAAGTTTTTTTTAGATTGATGTTAACATCGTGTTTGTACATTTTATGTATCAATTTGTAGTATCTTTATGTTGCAAAAATAAGATTTAGATTTGAGAAGGGAAAGAAGAAGAACAGGGATTTTGCGAAAATGAATATTTTGCAAAGGGGATTTATGCAAAGGGGAAAAAAAGAATAAGTATTTTGCAAAGTGGGTTAGTGCCAGCCCCTGTTCAATCTTTCAACTCTTTTTTTGATATCAAGCTAGCCCGACCTGACTCAATTTTTACGAGCCAGAAGCAGGGAGAGTCTAAATGGGTCAGGTTGACCCGTTTTCACACATTGACTTGAAAGACCCTACAAGAAGCATTTCTTAACACTCTTCCTCCAATCCAAGATATCCTCCTCCTGTTATCAAGTTGTCCGAGATATGTTAGGACGAAATGTCTCCAAAGTCTCGGGTGAGGGAGTGCCTACAAAGACATTCTGATGCTCAAGTCAAGTATGTGTCTAAGATAATAATAAATGCTAGAATGAATATATAATAATTACCTCATAAACAATGTTATTTATAGTGGTTTCATAGGCTTTTACGTGGTTAGGCTTAAGTCATCTAGGCATTTACCTCTCTTAAGTTGTTTAGGGTTTTTCTAATCCATCTTATGTTTTAATCTCCTTACCAACTATGTTTGATCCTCATTTGTTCCTTTAAGTGGGGTTATTATGTGTTATTGTCCTAATTGAGTCTGAGATAGTCCTCAATCACATATGATACAATTTGGGTGATTCCATACAATGCCAACATCATTATTATTGTCATAGTTATCAAACTTGCGAGTTAATTCGTAACTCATACGAGTTTACCTACTCACTCATGGCTTCCAAGTCAACTTGCAAGTAAACTCATTTTTTAAGCGAAAATCGGTATACTCATTCAAACTTGAGAGTTTGTAAGCGAATTGGCGAGTTCGACGGGTTAAATCTAAAACGACTTGCATGACATACTTTTTGAAGAAAACTCATCAAATTAGGGTTTCAAATTAAGCCCCTTCTTCTTCCTCCTTCTAAACTTGCTCTATCGGACACTGCAAGCCCCCTCTTGCACTCTCTTCCTGCTCAATATTATCATCGCTCGTTGTCGCGATTATTCGCCGTTTGCATCGCTCACTGTTACGACTTACAGTTCTTCAATTCGAAAGCTGAGATATGTGGGAGGAAAGTGTGGTGGGTGGTATGCTAGTTTTAGGATAGAAGATACGAGAGCTAATATATTATATTATTTATAAATTAATTTTTAATTGATTTTTATGATTAGGAGTTAAATTTTAAATTTTAAATTTTAATTAGGATTAGAAATTATTTAATAATTATGTAATATGTTTTTTAGTTTTGTACTTGAAAATTTAAATTAAAGATCAATTTAAAGTATGTCTAAAAATAGACCACAATAAATTAAAAGCAATCTAAATGTATTTTTGTAATTGTATTCTTTCATGTGAAGTAATTCTTACAAATTTACGATTCGTGCTTATAGGTCGAATTTATGAAGTTCTCACAAGTTTAAGTAAACTTTTAGAGTTTGATATAAGAATGAATTTTGTAAATTGGAACAATCTTCAAATCAAATAAATTTGAAATAATTGAGTGTTCCCCATTCACCTCAATCCCTAAATTGATATAATGCAATAAGTTGGTTCTTCCTCGTAAAGGATCTTTAATTTATGTTGTTTACTTGTTTTCTAATGTTCCTTGTGTAAGGAGTCTCCAAACATGGTCCTAGTTTACCTTTTCATTTTCTAGGGTTAGGTTTATGTATCTGATATAACTCTAACGGAGTAATAATATATATTAGTTTATACCTAGTGCTTTTCAAAAAAAGTTGGATTGTCGGAGTGAGAACTAAAATTAGATGCCTAAATGAATCAAAAGGCAGCACCCATCACAAACATTGGTTAATGTTTATGGACAAATCATTGACCTCTAAATAATTTTGATTGGTTTCACATGTACTAGTATATTTTTTCTTGATGTCTTGCTATTAAGGATAATGTTGTAATAACTATTAGGGATAATGTCACAAGACTTAATAAAAGATCCAAAGTGAAAATGGTATCATGAAGATAGTCTAATAATAAGGTCTTAAAAGAATTATCTATTACATATTAAAAAAACATAATACTACTAAAATTACTATATTATCCATTTTTTTTATTAATAAGTGGCACAAAAATTAATTTTTTCGTTATTTTAAAACTTTAATTCTTTTATAAAAGATTGTGCTGAAAACTTTGTTTTTAACAAGGCCTAGCTAATGGGGATAAGGCCTCGTTACCATTTCAGAAATCAATTCCTAGACTGTTTCTTTCTGTACCTCCATAATTTCTTGCATTATTTTCATTCCGAAATTCCAATTTTATCCTTTAGTTTAGGGTTTTCATTTTAAGTTTTGGAATGTATAATCTAAAGGCATTTCGGAATGTATAATCTAGAATACGGTTTTTGTATTTCGGAATAAAAAATAGATTTTAAATTACATAGTATGAAATATATTTTTAGGAAAAAGAAGGTGAAAAAGAGTAAAAGAGGTTGGTGGAGGAAGATATGATGGTGAAGAGTGGAAAGAGAGGCCAGTGAATTAAAATGTATGGAGATGCATAATCAAGAATAAATTTGAGGTTTCATTAAGAATCAAGCAAAACAAATTACTTTAGTTTTATTTTTACAAAACAATAAATATAGACCCTTGCGATCAGCCTAGTGATATTATTAATAATATTAGAGTGAAAAACTAATATCAAATCACCAATATAATAAATTCAGTGATATTTTAAATTTTCAATATATATAAGAGAAATAGAGTTAAAAGCCAAAAGTAATTATAATAGAATTATTTTTAATAATATTATCTCTTCTCTCAATATTTAATGAATCTAGTCAGTAATATACGCTTTGACTATTCAATTTAAAAGAGGGAAAAAAAAGAGAGGAAAAGAATAGCTCTCCTAACCTATTTTTGATGTATGCATGTCTACTTAGATAAGTTGACCCAAAAAACAAATCACTAAAATAGTCTTGTCGCTTGTAATATAAATTTATTTTTAAAATAATTTTAATAGACATTATAATAATTAGACTCATAAAATTACTAATGATATAATAATTAATATTAAATGATAAATATAGAGTGAAAGACTCCATAAAAAAAATACTAAAACTAACATACATTATTTCACTCCAAAAGAAAATCAAAATCCTGTTGGTAAAATAAAATTTTAATAAAAAAATGAAAGTAAAAAATTTTGTCTTAAATTTTATTAATAGTTAGAAAAATTTGTCGATAACTATTAATGATCATATATTATTGATGACCATAATTTTTGCCAATTACTATATTTTGATTATTCTTTTTTCAATTTGATAAAAAAATTACTTCTATTTTAACGATAGATTTTTAAATGTAATTACATGTTCTACCCAACTAGAAAGATATAGCTTAGTCGATAGAATTTCGATCTTATAATTGGATCATTACCATTACAGATTGCATGTCTAATTGTACGGACAATAATAATAGGATCTTGTACTTGAATTAGTGGCTCACTTTTTTTATATAATGAAAAATTAAAACTCAAAACGAGATAACAAAAGTTTTAACATATGATTACTAAAACATTCGATTATCAACAAATTTTACTGACAAATTAGTTATCAATAATAATATTTAATAATGACAAAAATTTTAAATTATTAATAAATTTTACTATCAAAAATATTTATTAATAATAAATATTTTAAAATCCATCAATAAAATCAATTTTTCCAACAAATTTTTATTTATCAATAAAATCTCATATAAATACGAAATTTCTTATAATACCTACACGTACATATACACCTTGTAGTCAATAATAATAATAATAATTTCTTTTCAACTGACATATTATTTTGATTTAGCCATAACCTCAAAACAAGATGATATCAAATCCCATTTCCACAAACCCTAGACTCAAAAGAGAAAATGAAAATTGCCTTTAATTGAATTAATAACCTAACAACATCTTCAGATACAAAACTTCAATTTCAGTGTGGGCCTTTGGCATTTCTCATAACTCTGAATAAAGAACCTACTAAGACAAATCAATGAAATGAATATCCAACATTTAGGAATATATCTGACAGGAACAAAAAAAAAAGCTATCTTTAAACTTCTGGTTCAGAGTTTTTACAACCAAAGTTCAAGACCTATCATCAATGATTTCACCCAAAAGTACATAGAAAAAGACAAACTAAAACACCCCAACATAAGCCAAACGGTAAAAACCAAAGAATAACTAAACAACAAACATCTTGCCACAATAATCATGTGACTATATATAATAATGGTGAAATCTTCTTGGTCCCTTTTGGATTAAATATCATCCAATCAAGTATCTGTTCTCTATTTCACTTGTATTTACATTGGCTCCTCTCAACTTTCCTTCAATCTCAGGCAATGCATGTTGGTATCAAACAGCTTCGAAAGAAGCACAACCCTCTCTTCTGCACTCAACAAAAGCATAAAGTGAGATAACAATTACAAAAAGGCAATTTGTCAAACACTTTAAATGCAGAACGAAAAGGTTTTAGTCACTATGAAAGTAAAGTTCAACAAGAATGTGAGCTTAGTTGAGAGAAACACAACCCTCTCTTCTGCATTAAGGAAAAGCAAAAGATACAATAAGATAAAAATTAGAAAGAAAGCTTGTTAACACTTTTGCTAAAGATGCAAAAGGAAAAGGTTTGAATATGCAATGCAATGAGTTTGTGACATTATGAAAGTAAAGATCAACAAAGATGTGAGCTTAGTGGAAAAGAAACACAACCCTTTTATCTTCTGCATTAAACAAAAGCAGAAGATACTATGAAATGAAAATTAGAAAGGGAAGCTTGTTGAAACTTTGGCTAAAGATGCAAAAGGAAAAGGTTTGAATATGCAATGAGTTTTTGACATTATGAAAGTAAAGCTCAACAAAGATGTGAGCTTAGTGGACAAGAAACACAACCCTTTATTACATCTTCTGCATTATTCAACAAAAGCAAAAGGTTAAATAACAATAACAAAAGGAAATTTGTCAAAACTTTTGCTAAAGATGCAATAGGAAAAGGTTTTGAATATGCAATGAATATGAAAGCAATAAAGCTCAACCAAAACGTAATGTTAGTGGAGAAGAAAAGTTAAAAGGGTTAAAGAATTAAGACCTTCCTGGTTTTGGCATAAAGTAGCTCTGGTGAGATCTTGTACAAGTCTTCATCCACAGGCTTTGGTTTTGGTCTTGAAATTGGACTAGGTAGCTCCTTCACATTACTCACCCAATTCTGCTTTTTTGCTTCTTTTTCATGCTGGCAACGTACCTTTTCCTGCATTGTCAGCAACAAATTAAGAACCCCATCAGAAGAAAAAAAAAGTTACCTTTGAAGTAAGATGACTGTTTACTCTGCATTGTATGATTCATTACTCATCATTACATTGGAAATTTCATCTTTGATTACTTTACTACCTTGCTATGACACCAATGGATCCCATTGTCTGTGGTTTTAGTGACCAATTGACATGGACAACAAAGCCTAAAGTTGCACCTATTGCACTAAGTTCTTTATAATCATACTTTATTACAAAAGTATTAATTTAAAACTGTTAATCATTGACAGATACACAACTTCACCAGCAATCTGTGTGCTATTGAAAAAGTTTATGTGACAATAATTTCTCACCCTGTGGCATGAATCATGAGTGTCATTTACTATAGTAGGGCCCACAATAAAGTGTGTCTACATAGTATAAAGAAATGTCACAGAGAAAGAAGAAGACAAAGTTGTTTTGTTTTTCAACACTCATGGTCTAACCCTGTCATATGCTTGAAACATTGGAACTTCGTTTTCTAGTCATTAATTTTCACCTTCTTTTGATGCACCAACCTTGGTTTAACGAATTGAAAATACAACACCCTTTATCATGATCAAGCACGAGATAACATAAAAAAATGATCAAAAGACAATGAACTGTTGAACTAATTTGTGCCTTTAATATTGTGCACACAGGTTAATTATAGAACAACACTTAGTGTCACTTTAATCACTTTAATAATCTCCTATTAACGTGAATGACTCATACCAGTAATGATTAACTTATATTCTAGCAGAAAAAACAAAACCCTTGTTTCTGTACAAGAAATTTTCATTCTTTTCAGGTAACCAGAAACAAGTAGTGTTAAGCCAACACAGAGTGAAGAAGAAATATGCAGATTCACCACTAACTATCAAAAACTCATGCATCACTCACTAAGAAGTTTATCCTAAGAAAAAAACACTAAGGAAAAATTCAGAGAAAGAAGAACTTAGAACTTAGAAGCATATTGAACATACACATACCCTTCTACGAGGAACAACAATCATAGCAGGTGTGACAACATCATTTTCATACAAGTCCCCAGTAACATAGAGGTCTCTGTCTTCAGACTCAGAATAACTGTATCTTAATAAACCAGCTTGTCTTGCAGACTCAAAGCACTGAGTGAAGGGAAGATTATCATTCCAATCCCAGCTCCCAAATGCTGGCACATGATGCCTCTTGTAGTAATATTCCTACACAAGAATCAACACATCAGCAACAAAAATCACTCTTGGTATCACAAGAAAAATAGTCACAATGTTTTAAAAACGTATACATAGTTGTTCAGTCACTTGCATCAGTTTTATTTTATAGTATCAGTAACCCCAAAACATCATGGTTAAATAAACAAGTAGCATAACAAAATATAACACTACGCTTGATTTTCTGACTCTGGTTTTTCTCTCAGTTTAGAGAGAGTAACTTCAGTTCCATATTACTGATTACCCTTTAAAGAATACATTAGCAAGTTCAAATTTTGACTTAAAACTCAGTTTCCATATATAAGTTTAAGAACTTGAATCAAAACATACACCAAGTGAGAATAACAAAGATAAAATCATCAATAAACTCAAACATGAAAGTAAAAAAAAACAAGTAGCATAACACAACATGAGTAGAACAATAGCAGTATAAAAGACTCATGACTTACTTCCATTGCAGCTACACAAAGTGTTTGTGAGGTGAAAGAGTGTGTTGAGTGATGACTGAACAAGGAAAAAGGGTTTATGGTTGAGGCTCTCAGAGTTGGAGGTGAAGGATTTAAAAAGAGAAGAATGTGTGATGTGTTTGTGTGAGAGAAAGAGAGAGAGAGAGAAGGTAGAAAAAGTGAAGTTGACAGGGTATGGAGAATGAAAGCAAAGTGAGGTAAAAAGAAGAGAAGGGAGATAAAGAAGTTTCACAGTGAGAAACAGAGGGACAAAGAGGTGAGGGTATGAGAAAACAATGAGTAAGGTGAAAATTGAAAGGGTTATGTGTTGCTTCTTTTGTTTGTTTCTGTGTAATATCCCAAGACAATGTCACAGAAAAAGGCTCCTCATAAACAATGTTAAAGGTGCAAATTTTTTTATTTAAAATATTATTTATTTTCTTGTTCTAGTTTCTAAGGATTTAAATTTCATGTATTTTATATATGTCAAGCTTTTTTTATTCAGGCATGTCATAGATTCAGTACTTTAGAGTAGCCTTTTTACCTGTGTTGGAGCTAAGACTTGAAATAAAAACAAAAGTGCTCTACCATGCATGAACTACTCTAAAAAATGATTACAATTTGTTTAAACTAACAAAAATTAATTAAAATTCAAAAATTAGGTTTTATATGTCACTTTTTTAATAATTAAAAAAATGACGTTATCTGTTGGAAGTCCCACATTAATTAAAGATAAGACAATTTCATAATATATAAGTAAGATGTAAACCTTACCTTACAAGTTAGTTTTGAAGGATTAAGTTAAATTTAAAGTTTACTTATAAGATTATCATTTTTCAAACAATGTGTTATCTACTTCTCAAGATATGGATCGTGTTAAATGTGTATTTGTTTTCAGCATTTTTTGTTTATCAAAATCACATTGAAATATACACATGAGTTTTATAATTTTCCATGCACTTGATTTTATGCAGAAAAATAAAATATCATGAATCCATCAAGTTTACTATTAGCTTATTTTTATAATAAGAATATCTAGACGTAAAGCATAACACTTAAAAGTCAACTTTAACCTAACTAAAATTTATTTCCAATTAACTATATCATTTTTTATTAATATAAAGAAACACTAGAATTGACTTCATTTCAAACGCACACATGATCTCATCATACATTATAGACACAAGATGGATTCTTGTTAAATAAATAAATATATTTTTTTATTTATTTATATCACAACATATATATATATATATATATATATATATATATATATATTTAAGTTAAAGTCAATGTGTACTATTTTTAATTTTACTTGTTTTATCCAAATTTAAAAAGAAAACTCTCATTTTATAACTTTTTCCTTTATCAAAATAAATTTAAAAAGATAAACATAGAAAGTAGTAGCAGAATTTGAAGTAAAAAATTATATCAAAATATGTAAGTTGATTGGAATCCAAGAATGTGTGAAAGTGAAGTAGTGAAGTGTATTCTCTTTTTGTTTGGACTGAATTTTAAATGGTGTGATAAAGTTTTATGAGCTATTTTGTTGCTGCCAAAATGTGTCTTCCAATGCATCAGAAAAGGACTAAAGGTTAAAGCTGGTTGCTTCTTTCTTTGGACACTCCTCAATTTTTTTTTTATTAATTTTGGAGAAGAAATTAAAATCTTCATGCTCTTGTATTATTTATGGCTACACATTTATAAATAAAATGATGACCGTTACTAGATATTAAATATATATTTAATTATACTAGTTATTAATGAAATTCAAATAATTAATAAAATCCAATTTTTAACATTAAGGTTTTAATTTTTTTTATCATAATATAAATTAAATGTATCAATATATATATATTAGTAGACAGATTATTCATTCATAATAACTTAATAATTAAAAAATAAAAAAATTTATTAGATTAAGTTTATGAAAAATTTACGAAGTAAATAAAAAAAATAGTTTTTAAGAAAAATTTAATAGAAAGTAAGAAAGTTAGAGTGGTTTATGATAAAATAAAAATTATTTATTAATTTGACATTTATATAATTATCGATTTATTTTTTGTATTTTTTTCTTGCTAATTTGTGTGACGTCCCATTTTAATAGATTACTCTACCAAATAAAGCATCACAAAATTTTAGTAACGAGAACCAATCAGATAAACATGAAACGTACGAAAAGTAACTATTACAGTCATCCATAGGAGTACTTAGAGGAAAACCTGGGCATACAACCATGTCACAACTAAAAGAAAACTAACAGAATCCAACAGTTTTGCAAAAGGAGTTGCCACTGGGCAACCATTACAAAAGGCCCCATGGCCATGAATTTGCCCCTAAGGTCATCAAGACAGACAAACTAGATCGCACCGCTGCGTCCCCCGGATCCACCTCGAGCCTCCCTCTCATCTGCTCCCACCAGAAGGTGATCATCGCAAAAGAGGAACCATAACAGAAACACACACAAAATGCAAGGGTAAGCTAGTGTAATTTGATCTTATCATGATACAACAGACAAGTACTTAAACATTCCTTAACATGCAACGCAATAGGCACAGGACATCATGTTATAGCAAACAAGCAGGACACTATGACTCAATCATCCGGATACATATACTAGGATCGAATTCACTGGACGCTTGCACTCATGGTGGCCTCTACTGCTCTGCAGAGCCATTGCCAATGGGTTTCACCCTACCACACACGAGGTTAGCCTTTAAACGTCTAAGGCCATTATCCTGCCAAAGACTAGGGCCTCCCGCTACTCTCACCACTTGGGTCA
>Ga0214544_1011524_pt1 | contig 12157 bp, 6 predicted proteins | sample CNSS3metaG_FD_160074 | JGI IMG/M metagenome (GOLD analysis project Ga0214544, IMG submission 160074) | Root nodule microbial communities from cowpea collected in UCLA plant growth center, Los Angeles, California, USA - CNSS3 | ecosystem: Host-associated > Plants > Roots > Nodule | place: USA...
GATTTCCTCCCGTTCTGAAAACCCCCAAATCGACGTCTTCCATTTTCCCCCTTTTCTTTTTAGGGTTCATACCCATTTTCGTTCCAAACGATTTTTTCTCCCAAATCTGAGACGAATCTTCATCAATGAATAAACGTTGGCTTCCTCCATGAGTGACAATTTGTCATAATAAGTGCAACATACTAAAAAAATAGACAGAAAAAACTAAAATACACCATTGTTAGATTAATATCTATGAATAATCCTAAACTCGCTGCCATGAAGCAAGAGACATAGTTTGAATGTTTGTGAGTAGAAGATACTTGGAAAACTTAAGAACAGTAATTAAATTTAACTAACAATAATCTCAATTAATGTGAAATTAGGTATACATATTAAATTATATAAATGATTTGTTTCTTAAGAGTATGTGTAGCTAAGTCGCAAAATATTTTTAAAAAGTTATAAAATTAATAAATATTTAATTTGTAAATATACTTTCTATTAAATGTATAATATCCTCATTTTATAGTTGTAGCCGTTATAAAAACAATAATCTTTTGTATTCATAATATGAAGTTTTACTATTTTTATTCCAATAATCAGCATCCTTATTTTAAATGAAACAACATTTTAAAGCAATCATAAAAAATAAATATTTAATTAGTAAATATATAATTTCGTCATTTTATCGTTGTAGTCCTTATGAAAACAATAATCTTTTTTATTTCTATAATATAAAATTATACTATTGTTATTCCAATAATCGGTATAGCTATTCTTAAAATATGGTGTAAGAGATGATATGATATCAGTACATGTGATACCACTGATACTAAATGTCTTTATGGCCTCACATTTTATCCACCAAAAATTATAAGAAAGTGCAACCTTCGACATGACTTATCTCACCGAAGGCCAATGGACTGATGTGCCGAACACATGCCACCAATGTCGATATAGTCAACCACCCGTTCCAAGCAGACAACATGCAACCTTCGACATGATTTACCCCGTCAAAGGCTGGGGGACTGATGTACTATACCTAGACAAACCCAGACAATTACCTGGTCCGAACCGTCTACATATAGTCCTATTATAAAAAGAACAGACAGATGGTTAACCAAACAGAACGACACACATGACGGCTTAGGCTACCTACTGTAAGGAATAATGCATAATGAAGTGTCGCTAACTCCAAACTTAGGAAACTACAAGCGAGGCCTCCAGTATCAACTCACTAACATAGGGCTTGGACTTGGCCTAGACCTATTCAAAGCCTAAACATTAGCCCAAAATAATAAAGAAGGCCCAACCCATAAGAAGATAAAAAACATAATTAATAACTCTATAAATACATGTGAACCCCAACCATTAAGAGTACATTTTCATTAATTCACCAATCTAAGATTTGATTTTTTAGAGTCTTTGCTGACTTGATTGTCGGAACCCTTTCCACATGTAATCCCTTAAGAGTTCAAACCATCAACATTAAGAGAGGACATTCTCAAGCCAAGAAACAACCAGTCCGAGAAGTCAGTAATTGAGGTAAAATGTGATTTGTGTTCCCTAACATTTTATTATTGTTTTCGCAGGAAAAAAAAATCAATAAAATTTGATATTATTAGATGTAAAGCCAGAAAATAATTGGAAGATCGAAATAATGAAATAAATATTACAACCACACTCAAAACATTTTAAAACCTTTATTTTATTAATTTGCATTATATTTCAAAAAATTGATCATATAGTAGTATAAAAATTCCCATCCCTAATTGTATTACTTATTGTACAATTGTTTTCAATTTTTAAATTGTTTTTCTAAACCCTATAAACTATAGATTGTGTGACGTTTCTACATGTGAAACACCAATAATTACATCACTTTAATATTTGAGAGGGGGGGAAAAGACAATAGCTCGTAAAAACGAAACACTTTCACAAGGTCTGACATAAAATTAAAAAAAAAAAAAAAGAATTGCGGGACTTAAAAAACATGGTCCATATTTGAGACTAATTTTGAGAAAAAAATATACTCATTTATCATGAACTATGTAAGAAAGCTTACAAAAACGAATTGTTTTCTTCAAATTAAATTCAACTAAACACAGTATATTAAAATACCAAAATATAAAATTAAAATTAAAATTGAATTAATTAAATTTTGATTATTTCAAAGGAAAAAATAAATAATTTTTTTTCTCAAAGTAAAAGGGATTTACTAATAGTAACACCACCTTATAAGAATGAATACTCGTTCTAGCACATTAACGGGGATTATGCTCACTTAACCAGAACACCAATTCATATGGTGACTTAATCAAAAGAGGCAGCTTCTTCCACCACTTCCATAACTTTCTTACTACACCCCAATACAAAATTCTTTTCTCATTTTACCACAATCCAAAAGTTTTCAAATTGTTTAATCCGAAACTTAAAAATAACTTCCGAATTATACCATCTGAAAGTCATTTTCTTTCTAAAACAATACCCTCCAGATCATACAATTCAAAGTAAAAATGATTTTCAGATTGGCCAATCCAAAAAATCAAAAATGACTTTCAAATTGTACAATCTAAAAAATAAGAAATGACTTTTGAAATGTACAATTCATAAGTCAAAAATGATCCGGAAGTTACTTTTGGTTTCAATTTGATATACAATCCGAAAAGGACAAACTGAGAAAATATATATGTAGAGGGTGCAGGAAGAATGTTATGGAGGTGCAGGAAAAAACTGCAATCATATAGACTCTCGGCTTATTTATTAAACGGGTTGAACAAGCTTCTTTGATAAAAACTTGAGCGTGTTGGAATTTGGAAACTCTTTGGGAGAGCACTAGGTCTGTTGAATACTTGGAGTGTAACACATTTTCCATAAAGACCGTTTCTGTCTACAATCTGATTCATATTCTATCATGTAATCTCTATAGGATGTTGAATGGTTATGCCATTATAAATGATATACAACCGCACCAATCCCTCCCCTCTCAAACCCCAAAAAGTAACTAATAACGTTTTAATTGAAAATTATGCAGAGCACCTGAGAACACATATGGCATCAGATAGCTTTCTCCAGCCATCTTGGCAATCTTAGTGAAGACTTCATCCCTATTCTAGTGAGGAAAACAGAATACAACAAGTGGAGCAAAAACATGAAACATCCACTATTGATCAACACCTGAAAGAAAAATAAACATGTCAGTATTTCAATGACTCAAGAACAGACTCTGTAGAGAAGGGACGTACCAAAATGCCAAATAGGGTATATATCACGTTCATTGAAGGAATAGAATTCACACCAGAAGCAGTGAGAACAAATGTGAGAGAAGCATGGATGTTAATGGTGATCTACAAGTCACATTTCCCCCAAAATAAGATAAGTGGAAGAGAAAAACACAAGTAGCAGTTGTTTTGTAAGATAAAATGATTAGGAGATAATTCTATAATTGATTACCAAAGCTAGTATGTTTTCCCTTATTAAGAAAGAAGATATCAAGACAAAGCCAACGGCACCCACTGCACGTACCTGCACACATTATCAAGATTTCATCACAAGAAAAGAGTAAAGAACCACCAAAAACAATAACTTCAAATAGGTGTAAGATGTATGAGGCGAAAGGTAACAAACATTACAATTGTGCACAAGAAAATTGACAGATTCCAACTGGCTCCCAACCTGACCAGATATAACAAAGCAAAACAGTTACAGCATTGTTTAGCTTATTTCAACAAAAGAAAGGGGTTAACAATTTATAGTTGTCTTCCTTGTAAGAAAACATTCAGTCTTGTGATGGGCCTTAAATATTTCTTTATTATTTAAATGTATTTCTAAAAGATAAAAATTTATCATGTACAATGAGAGAGATAGTAGCTTGAAAAGAGGTGAAAAAGGCTGTGGAACTATATTGTATGCATAGGGGTATGATATTATAAAATATATACATAAACAATACTAAAGTTATGATAATATTTTCATCTCTATCCAATGAAAAAACATACATATGACGTCAACATACCAGACACACGATTTCTCCTACAGAGGTAGCCAAATATTGTGTTTTGAAAGTTGATATATCTGGTGGTATAGACAATTTTGAAGTTTTGGAAAACAAGAGTAAAGACCATGTGACTGGAAGTTTTGGAAGGAGAGACACAAGCCACTCTTGAATTGCATTCAGTTACCAATTATTTTGTAACCCCTTCATAAGCAGTAGGGTATATCTAACTAGTCGTCTATTTTACTTCTATAATTTTTTTTATCGGCAAATATTAATTGTTAGTATTTTGTCAACAGGGAAAGTTGAACCAACAACCTCTCTCATCCTGCCTTCTAGTCCCTCAAACCAACCTTATAGCAACCAAATGTTACTCGAGAGAGTTGAAACCACAACCTCTCTGACTCTCCCTTCCGACTTTTATCACTAAGCCAACCTTATAACTTATCTTAGCCACAAAATATACCAAGGATAAATAGGGAAAAAACCAAGTACCACCTCAGATAGAGATAGGACCTCAATATAATACAAAAATGGGAATAATCCTTACTTTACACGCCAATTTTATATGGTTTGAATTAGGGCTAGATCTACTTTGTCATATGGTATTAGAGCCTACACATCTATCAAAAGGGTCACTAGCAATTATGTTATACACATACCAAGAGTACTGCAATTGAGAGGATGTATAGGGAAAAAATAAAAGTTCCATATCAACTAAAAATAGTGCCAAAAGACAATATACAAATGGGGTAATACTCACCTTACAAGTTGGTTAGTTTTGTAACACTTTCTAAGAGGATAATAGCAGAAATTAAACAATATCTACATTCACCGCAACAATATTTATAAACAAATATGAAATGCTTGCCCACCTTAAAAAATGCTTAATTATATTTTTAGTGCTATTATTATTTATTTATTTTACTCAATTTGGTCCCATTATTAATAGAAGGCTCAATTGAGTCGCTCAATTATAAAAATACAACAATGTGATCATTTTTGCAGCATATTAGTAGTAAAATAGTTAATAAAAAAATGTTAGGAGTTTTAATTTCCGGATAATTCATTTATAAGCAGTCAAGAATTTATTAAACTAATGACACCAGTTTCAAAAGATGGAAAAGTCACATTGTTGGGACATGATTAAACTTTAAAAGGGCCAAATTTATAAAATTGAGGGACTTGATTGAAATTTTTATTAAAAGAGATAATAAGACAAAAAAGATAATTCAGCCTAAAAACAACATCATATGTTAGTCGTGTCTACTTTAGAAAGCAAATCATAATGCTACAAAATTAAAATTTAAGAATTTCATGTAAAATTGAGGTAAAGCCAATTCAACTTAAATTAAAAAAATTAACTATCATGCAATTCTCACAAAGTTTAGAAAAACATAAAATCTATGCACAATTTACCTCCACAAAGTACCCATTGTGAAACCGACTATACCATGCTTAAGCTGCATAAAAAGAATTATTCAGAAATCAAGTCATTTTAATTCAGTTTCACTACAGTTTGCAACCAAAAGATAAACCAGCATGAAATATTTGTGAAAAAGAAAAATGGAGGCAAAATCTTTGCTGTCCAAAACTGTAAAATGATAAATTTCTCAATGATAATGCCTGCAGTTCAAACAATGGACTGTGGTATATAGGTTTTTAATTCATAAGCAAATAAGTTGGCATGTTGTTAAGTGAAAATTCTAGCAAACAATTTACCATTACCATTCATCTCTAGAGGGAGAAAATATAACACAGGTGAAATGTTCAGCTCTTAACACACTTTATGTTGGTAGTACATACGCAAGTTAACACAAGGTTACAAGAATACATATTTGATAATAAATGTACCCTACAACTAATTTACAAACAACTTTTCTCTTCCTAAAATATAAAAATACTAGCTTCTAATAAAATGACCCTTTTTGCACACAAATAAAACACTTCCATTCTTTTGCAAACAAAACACTAAGCAACAGCAATGAAAACAAAAAGTCAGAGTCCAAAGTCCTATGGCCTAGTTCAGTAAGTTCATTAAATTAAAAGCAAGCTCACCAGATAAGTTAGAGCTTTTACTGGACCAGACAAGACAAGCAAAAGTATAGTTGTTGCCACCTATAACAAAAATCAAATGCAACATTAGAGATGTGATAATGCAATGAGAATAACAATTCAAGAATACTTCAAAATCAAGTTTAATCTGCATACCAAGATATACTCTGACTTATGAATATATATATATATATATATATATATATATATATATATATATATATATATAGAGAGAGAGAGAGAGAGAGAGAGAGATATATATATATATACACTGTCTGCTTAGAATATTATGTGACATAGAAAGAATAAGGTAATCTCCGATTGGATGTCAGTACAAAAAATAGTTTACACAAATTATAAATAGAACTCTTAAAGAATTATCTACAGGGGAGCAACTAGCAAGTCTAACCAGAGTTTTCCTTCCAGCATCAACACCCCATCTCATTGACGATATCACTATTGGCAACGAGAAGAAACAACTAAAGTAGTTCTGCAATCAGAACAAAAAGGAAACAGTGAATGAAAAAAAAAAAAAAAAAAAAAAAAATCTAAAACATGAATTGAAACTTTTCTACCAGCATAAAGATACTGCAAGAGTTTCTGTTAACATTAACCAAATTTCAACCCCCGACCTAGAAAAAATAGATAGAGGACCCATTGGTCGATTTTCTTTGGCAGACCTCAATACAAACAAAGATTCAATTTTTATCAAAACCAAACAATTACCAACCAAAAGAACAGAGACCCGTTACTCTCCTCTCTCAACAAAATTCCACAAACAAACAAAGGCTCATTTGTTATCCACATTAACACACCTCAATGGCAAGAGAATTGCTCAAGAAATAGACCAGACCGGTGAGTGCAGCAAACATTGAACATTCAACCAATTGCAGCGTTTTCTGATACACAGCTCCATCTGGCGATAAGTCGTGAAGTTCCTGGGAAATCCCCTTGTTCTTTTCTTCTTCTTCATGGTTTTCAGTTCTACAAACTGAAACTCCGGCATTTGAAACCCTGAGAAGATTGGAAGAGAGAGAAAGTTGGGATTTGAGTGAGAGAAGAGAAAGGGAAAGGGGCGGGAGAGAGAAGCGAAGTGGCTTGGTTTTGGGATCAGAGAAGATGAAGGGCGAATGGGGATGAATGTTTTTGAGGGGAATCATGGAGGATAATTAGGTCGTGTTTGGTTGTGTGGAGAATGGTTTAAAATGAAATGGGCATTGCTGTTTGGACTTTTGTCAGAAAATAAAAATAAGTTACTAAAATGAAAATATGAAAGGAATTACATTGAAATTTTTTTCCCAAATATGTTTATTTTTTTTCTAAAAATTACTCAAATAAACTTTTTTCCAATTTATTTATCCAAAGAAAATTCTCACATGATTTTTAGTTTTTTTAAGTTATATTTGTGATTCAGTCTTATTTTTTAAATAGATAATTTTTTTCATAATTAATATATCTAATATAAATTTAAAAAGTAATTTATAAAGTATTTAATTAATATAAAAGTTATTTCTTGTAAGACTTAGGAATTTACATTCAGTATTTAAAATTTTGAGTATTATAAGAGATATTGTATGTTAGAGTAAATTTAAAGAGTTTTACAATTTTGATGAAATATTTAATCTAAAGCATAAAGTGTAAAGAAGTTAATACAAAAGATACTCTATAAAAAGATCAAATCATACGAATGTTTTGTCTAAAGAGATAAATGAACACTAAAGAGTCACTTCTATTTTGTTTGATAAGTGTTGATTATGATCAGACCATAGATGCAAATAGACTTTAAAATAACGTAAACATAAAGAATATTTTTGAAGCTTAACTTTGTGTTAAACATAATATATTCACCATTTTGTTGCTAAGTAGATTCATGTCAAATACAAGATTTATTTTAATATCTCTTAGAAATCAAGCGAAAGTTGGTTTGTCTATCACCTATCTTGACATAAGCATATTTCAACTCTAGTCCAATTACTTGTCCACTACAACATGTGTTATTACCATGATTTGTGGTAAAATAAAAAAGTTGTGCAACCTAAGGAGGTAAGTAGTATTAGCTATCAAGGATATTACGTGAAGAATAGAAGAGCAAACTCGATTCGCTAGAAATAACTATGATATGAAAGAATACTCAGGATTTCTAGTTAATGGTGGCTAAGTGTTAAAGAATACTTGGCTATGTTATAATTAGAAATAATTCTCGTATGTGTTTACCTAAAGTGACTATTTCTAAAAAAAAAAATACTCTTTTATACATCGATAGTTTGTCAATTAAACTTGACTAGTTAGTCAAAAACTTATCCATCGAGAAAGAAATAAAATAATTCATTGATATAAAGATGTATAATTTACATAATAATAAAAACTATATATAATAGTAAACACTAACAAACTAAACATAAAAGAAAACAAAATAAAAGTGAAAACTACATATAATAGCAAACATACTAACAACCAAACATAAAAGAAAACAAAATAACTTTATTATATATAATATCTAAACTAAATAACCCATTGTATATAATATCTATAATATCAACTGGTTATGTTTTATTTTAATATCCCCCATCAAGTTGGAGAATAAATGTTGATAATTACCAACTTGTTAATGAAACGATGGAAGAGAGAAGTGAGAAATGTTTTGTAAATATATTAGCTTCTAACGCGAATGAGAGTCAAGAGTTACTTTTAAACAAGTTCACAAATGAAATGGTAGTTAATATCTATGTATTTGGAAGTCTATGGTGAGAGAGATTAAAATCAAGGTGTATGGTAAATTTGTTATCGCAAAAGAACGTAATTATGTCAATTGAAACATAACAATGTTTAAGTAGTAGTTGTAGCCAAACTACTTCACTGGCCATTGAACATATAGTATGATATTATAATTTTTTTGAAAACTTGGACATAATATCTTGCTTGACAAACTTCCAAGAAATCAGAGAATCTCTAAGAAAAACTCAAAAGCTAGGGGTTAATTTGTTGGCATCTAAATAGATGCCCACTTTGCATTAACATATTCTCAAAGATGAAATTTTTTATTGGATGGGGAAAAGAGACCTTAACCTAGAATGAATGATAACGTTATCGTTGATGTGATCAAATTAGTACAATTAAACTATAACAACTTCAGTATTGCTAAGATAATAGTTAACAAAATAAAAAGGGTAAAGTCAACCATAAGTCGTCTTCCAATGAACATAGAATTGAGTCCTAACAAATTAGTTCTTATAAAATCTATACACTAAAAGGATTAGTCAAACACAATAAAAATAATACAAGAAGATAAAGATAAAATAGAAAGATTAAATAATAAAAATAATAAATGAAAGAAAGAAATAAAATAAGAAAAGAGATAAAAATAATAATATAAAAGTTGGTTGATTCCATTTTTTTTTCAAAATAGGATTTATCATTTGTTATATAAAGATTATTGTTCAATTAATTGTTGTCTTAGATTTTGAAATTAATCAATGTAAATTCTCAATTATTTTGTTGACATTCTTACTATTAACCAAAGTACATCCTCACCAAAGTACATCCTCAGTTGAAAGTAAGAATTGTTTAGATTAATCATTTATGAATATGGACGAAAGAAACACAATCAAATATTCTAATATTCTAAGAAGAAGGTTAAAAGAATGATTTATATACATGTAAAAAGAATAGAGTAGCTTCATTGAACATTTTAATGGTAAAGCAGTAAGGTAACATGTTAATTAAACGTGACTTTGATACTATCTCAAGAATAAAAGAGAATAAAATAATTCTCACTTACTTTTTCTCATTATACAAAATAAATATATATACATAAATCCTTTCAAATAATTTTGGAATTTTATTAAACAATTTTATAAGTAAAAATAAAACATACAAAATTAAAACCTAACAAATGCATAGTTATAATAAATAGGGTTATATATGATTTTGGTTCCTTAACTTTCACTAAAAGTTTGAATTAGTTCATTTTTTGAAATTTTGACCCAATTTATTTCCCCAACTTTGGAAATGCATGAATTTAATCCTTTCAATAATGAATTTAATCTTTTTGACCAAATTTTGTTAAGTTTATTTAACGTTTTAAATACGTTTCTCAACTAACATTGAAGTTGAAATATGTCAAACGGTATAATGAAACATGTTTGAAACGTGAAATAAACTTAACAAAATTTGGTTAAAACGATTAAATCCACACATTTCTGAAGTTGAGAGACTAAATCGGACAAAAATTTCGAAGAATGACTAATTTCAATATTTGCTGAAAGTTAAGGGACAAAAAACATATTTAACCCTAATAAATTAAAATAATGTTAAAAATTTCTTAAAATATCTCACAGTAAAATATAACTTAAGGATATTTATACTCGACTGATAAAAGAGCAATACACTGACTCCAAATACACTGAGCTAAGTATCTCCAACCGCTAAGTGGGTCTCCAATTGTTGAGCGAATTGCTAAAAGAATACATTATCATTATCTTAAATCTATTGGGTTCATCCCTGGACTGAATGGATTCACTCCTGAGAGCAACAATGGAAAAAGGCATTAACAAGGAAAAATCTTTGAGCAGAACCTCTATGCGCTAAGTGGATTTGCTTCAGAGAAAATTTTGGTGTAGTGTTGAAAATTCATTGAGCCAAATTGAAAATGGCTTCACTAGCCTCGCTGAAATTGATTTTTTTTTCTTTTATATTGAAGAGCTTCTGAACTTTTATTTGTTTTATTTAGGTCCTTTTGTCTGATTGTTCAAAAAAGTATCAAGTCAATTGTACATGTTACAACAATGTTGATGTAGGGTTTGGTCTAGATAGACTAGAAAAGAAAAATATTTAAGTTAGTGAACAAGCAAATGTAAAAGTATTGATTCAAAAACTTGGTTGAGAATATTCCTTGTAAAACTTCCAAGGTGACAATTTTATAGACTAATTAAGTTCCTTTAATTAACTTTTCGTAAGAGTAGTTGGATGGAAGAACGTAATAAAGTTCAGGAACAAAATTCAAAACAAAATTTAAAGATGTCTGATAGTTTATTAATTATGGAGTAATTTAACTTTTAAAATAAATGAAAGTTATACATTAATCTTTACTTAGCATTACAAAACAATTTGGATTTCTTCGCTGTGAAAATAGTTTTATTTTCGTTTAATATGTTAGCTGTAAAACCCACTTATTTTCTGCCCTAAAAGTGTAAGGACTTGCCCTAATTTGTTGGGTCTAAGGCTGGTCCATAGGGTGCTCAAAACCTCTAAACTAGTCTAACCCTCTCATTCTGTCCACTTTTCATAAACGCGACCCTTTTTCCTCACTCACTCTTCTCTCTTTTCAGAGCTCTGCTAGGGTTTGGCTCTCGTTCCTTGTTGAGCTAGAGAACTCCATTATACTCCATGTAAGTTGGTTCTCAACTCATGTTTTCTTTTCTCCCACTTATTCTTCGTGATTCTAACTAGAGTCCTCATAGTAACCTCGCTTTGGTTCTAATGTTGGTATTTCCAGCTCGTAACTATGTTCCAAGAGCTGTGGTAAACCTCTGTTGAGTGCCTATGTTTTCCGCTAGCATCTGTCTAGGTAAGGGAAGCTAGGGTTCCATGTTTTTAAGTTATTCTTACTTGTTGTGGAACTGTTTTGTGCTCTTAAGTGTTTGTATGGTGTTGTAATGGTGTGAATAATGTATATTGCGTGTTTCTGGTTTGAATCTGGTGGCGACATGCATGAGAGTAGGTGAGTTCTTTTGAACTTGCCCATGCGAGCGGTTGGTCGCTCAAAACGAAAGCTTTCGCTTAAGCGAGGAGCTCTCGCTTGAGCGAGAACAGCAGCAGCTCACCCCCTCTCTATTTCGAGGGCTCGCCTAAGCGAAGCCCTCTCACCTGAGCGAGACCTCGACATGCACTCTAATTGCAGTCTCGTCCAGGCGAGAGTTGGTAGCTTGAGCGAGGTGTTCCTCTCGCCTGAGCGAGAGTTTTTTTAGCCTAAGCGAGATTGACATAAATGGATTGTATTCGTGGGTGTTTCACATGATTGGATGATTCGTGCTTTGAATGGTTCAAGTATGAAGCCATGCATGCTTTATATGATATATATATATATATATCTATATATATATATATATATATATATATATATATATA
>Ga0214544_1011527_pt1 | contig 12152 bp, 6 predicted proteins | sample CNSS3metaG_FD_160074 | JGI IMG/M metagenome (GOLD analysis project Ga0214544, IMG submission 160074) | Root nodule microbial communities from cowpea collected in UCLA plant growth center, Los Angeles, California, USA - CNSS3 | ecosystem: Host-associated > Plants > Roots > Nodule | place: USA...
AAAATAACCATACTCCTAATATTGAATATTTGATAATATTATGTTTCATTTACCGTAATTTTTTATTATTTTATAAAAATTAATTAAAATTAATATTAAAGTAGTAAGAAAACGGGTATGGGTATGGATACAAGATTATACCCGTTACCCGGTGGGGATGGGGATGGGATAAAAGTTTGATATCCGTTGAGTTTGGGTATAGGGATGGGGATGAACTTTTTTTACGGGGATGGGTATGGGATAGTGAAACCCGTCCCCGCCCCGCCCCGTTGCCATCCCTACGCCCAATAGTAGCCGACGGGAACATAACAGTTCCTTATCCATCGTGCGCCCGACACATGTAATCACCATACCAAGGACTCCTCACCCATTAGTAGCCGACGGGAACTCAACCAGTTCCATGCCTATCATGTGTCCAACCATCAAGCATATCCCAGACCCCTATTGGACTTAGTCCTTCAAGCCCAAACACCACACCACATACATATACTTCCTATACTTAGGAAAAAGTAGCCAAATCACACACACAAGCACACACAAACATGGAAATTCACATAAAATCGCTTAAACTAGGGACCCTCGCCCAAGCTAAACACTCAGCCTTGCTTAGGCTACTTCACCTCGCCTGAGCGAGCTTAAAACAATGTCCGCATCACGTTATCTCGCTTAAGCAAGATCTGTTCGCCTAGGCAAGATCATCTCTCGCCCAAACACCCAATTCAATCTCGCCTGAGCTACAATGTAAGCAACACATCCAACTTGATCACGACATCTCGCTTAGGCGAGACCGTCTCGCCTGAGCGAGACCCTGATTCACTCAAACCCACAAAACTCCTCGCCTGAATGAGGTTTCGCGCTCAAAACAATGCAGTCTTCCTCGCGACCTCGCTTAGGCGAGTGTCTCTCACCTGAGTGAGAGACTAAATTGCTTAACCCCATCCAAGGTCGCCTAGGCGAGTAACGCAAACCAGAACCAAAAACGAGACTCTGCAACTCTCGCTTAGGTGAGATGGAGTCGCTTGGGCGAGACTTGCATTGTGTCGAGTCTAATCACGCGTACATTTCACTCTAACAAATGCATAAACATACCAAAACACAGTACGAGCATTACAAAACAATGTATACCATTCCCATTCACTCTAATTCAACACTAAATCTATATAACATGCTTTATACCCATTGGAGATACCAAAACTCGAAACTTACCCAAAAGGACCACGTAATACCCCAAAACACCATCCAACACTTGTTAAACATAAAGGCCTTGACAACAACACAAAACGCGTATAACACCCATTCATACAACAGAGAATCCAATTGAGAACAGAAACTCGGGAACTAACCAAACTGCAGAAACCCTATTCCCCCTTAAATTCTTCCTTTTATAAGTGCCTTAAGGTAGTTAGCAAAAATAAAGCTTACTCTATGTCCATCAAGGTGTGAACCCGTGACCTTCCACTCATAAGAACAAAGCATAACCACTATGCCAAATCACATTTTGTGATAACTATTATAATCTTATGATTATACTATCACTCACCATTCACAATTACATTACCAAAACAAAATAATAATAAACCATACAACACATAATTGGCATACATAGGACTTGAACTCAAGTCCTTTCACACAAACCAAGCACTCTCAACCACTTGAGCTAGTACTTTTCCACTTCACATCAAACAATAATTTATGCCATTAAGGCTCTTTCTACTCGCATTTATTAATTAATTAATTTCACGGGTCTTACAATATTCTTCTTAAAAGGTTAAGTGAGATTTATGGTACTGTTCAAACCCAGATTTTGCTTAATACGATTGATAAATAGTATTGTTGGAAACACCAAGAACAGGGTTCTTGAAAGCCTCAAGGAAGAGGAAATGGTGTACGATCTCAAGGAAGAGGTAGAGGGAGGAACCCAAATTATGGAAAGTAGTGCTCTTACTGCAACAAACTAAATCACATAATAGATGAATGTTACTCAAAGCATGGGTATCCCCCTTGGTTCAAGCAGAAAGGAGATCACAATAATCAAGAAAGGGGCAACAATCAACAAAATGGAAATCAAGATAGAGGTAATCAACAATTGTGCAATCTTAATATCAAAGATGACACTCAACAAATCAATAATCAGAATCCCAGGGAAGAAATTAATGCGCTTACCCAAGAACAAGTACAGAAACTCCTAAGGCTTCTTGATGACACCAACTCTATTCATAGTATAAATAAGGGTTAAGTATGTTTTTAGTCCCTGAACTTTGACCCAAAATTGAAATTTGTCCCTAGTCGAAACTTTGATAAATTTTGGTCCCTAAACTTTAAAAAATGAATAAATATAGTCCTTTTAACTCAATTTTGTTAACTTCTTTTTAGATTTTGAATGCATTTCTCAGTAAATATATAGTCGAGAATGTGTCAAACAGCATAAACAACTCCAATATTAACATGAAACGCATTCGACATGTTGAAAAAAGTCAACGTAATTGAGTTAAAAAGACTATATTCATTCATTTTTAAAGTTTAAGGACCAAAATTTATCAAAGTTTCGACCAGGGATGAATTCCAATTTTTGACCAAAGTTCAGGGACTAAAAACATACTTAACCCTATAAATAATGTTCGAAGAAACAATAATAAAAGTACTTCTTTCAATGATCATCAAGGTAAATTTTCTTAGATCCTTGACATAGGGGCTACTAATCATGTAACTTATCTTAAATATTATTTTGTTACTTTCTATAAAATAAAATATGTTTCTGTAAAATTACCTAATGCCTCTTTTGTCACTGCTTAATATGCTGGAACTATACTATTTTCAAATGATTTCATTATTTTTCATGTTCTATATATCCCAAAATACAAGAGATTTGAATTCTAATTTTACTCTTTTAATCTAATTTTTGTTCAAACCCTAATCAAAGATTTGAACTATAGACTGATTTTTTTTCTTCTGAGTTTTGCCAGATACAAGAGACTACTACATCCAGGATGATTGGACAAGCTAGTCTGCAAAAGGGTTTATACTATCTTGATTATCTCTTCCTTATTTTTGATGAAAGTTTCTCCCCTAAGTCTCCTTTAAGCTGACTCCCAACATCACTTTCTGCCATTGGGAGGACCACATTAGAACGTGGAGAAGAAGAAGGATGGGTCTTCATTTTAGGTAAGTTTTCATATAGTAGAGGAAAAATATTGAATTGATACATTTTTTTTAATACAAAAGAAAGCAAATATATAGGGAAAACGGAAAGCCTATTATTGATAAATGAGTTACTGAAAAACCTTATATTTTAATATTTCATACCATTCCATCTCAAAACAATTTGTATTTTGATTCGAGTTTAAATTGTTTCTACTTTTGTAACATACTAAGTGAAAAGGTTTTTTATTATAATTTGTTATAGTATTTTCTGTTTGAATAAATCCTAATATTTAGGAAGCATGTTACTTTTTAGTTTTAGCCCCTAAACACGTCGCTTATGGGTGCTATTTTTATGTATTCTGTTAGGAGAGGGACGTATTAAATATTACCCTTTCTGATTCAATAAATTATCAGTTTCCAGTGTAGTATATCTATTTTCACATTTGGTATCAGATCCCCCACTGGGTCTGATAGATATATTTAAGCTGCAGCTTCCCTGAAAAAGTAGAGTCACGTACGAAGATAAGCAACGATAAACTTTCAACAAAAGTTCCTTATTTCAATGGTCAACATTATGACCATTGGAGTGAGTTGATGGAGAACCTCCTTCGTGCAAAGGGTCTCTGGAAAGTGATCAAAAATGGTGTTGAAGAGCCCATTGAATGCACTGTTCTAAGTGTGGAACAGTCAAAAAAATTAAAGTAGTCCAAAATTAAGGATTACAAAGTCAAGTACTATTCGTTTAGGGCCATTGATCGATCCATTTTCGAACAAATCCTAGATCGGAGCACGACACAAATGTTTGGGGGTCCTTGAAAAAAAAGTTTGGAGGCAATGCTGGAGTAAAAAAATCCATGCTAAATGCATTGCGAAGGGAATTTGAGGTGCTTGAAATGATTGAAACAGAAACTGTCACAGAATATTTTGGAAGAGTAATGACAGTAGCAAACAAAATGAGAAGTAATGGTGAGGATATGCCTGACTCAAAGATAGTGGAGAAAATACTTCGAACCTTCACAACAAGATTCACCTACATTGTTGTCTCAATTGAAGAATCTCAAGACACAGAAGCAATGTCCATTGATGAACTACAAAGTTCCCTTGTGGTCCATGAACAAAAGTTCAAAAGAGTCAACCAAGAAGGTGAGCAAGTCCTCGCGTCAGAAAGCAGTAGAGGAAGAGGAAAAGGAAGAGGAACCACCCGAGGTCGTGGACGTGGAAGAGGGAGGCAATCCTTCTCAAAAGCTACAGTGGAATGCTTCAAGTGGCACAACTTGGGCCACTTTCAATATGAATGTCCCTAGTGGAACAAAGAAGCAAATTATGCAGAATTAGATGAAGAAGAAGAGATTTTGTTGATGGCTACGACAGAAAAGGGAGTCATAAGGAACGATGCTTGATTTTTGGACTTAGGATGTTCTAATCATATGTGTGGAGACAAAGGCATGTTTGATGAATTAAAGGTTGACACTCAACATTTTGTCAAATGTGGAAACAATTCTCAAATGAAAGTAGTTGGAACAGGAAGTGTTAGATTGAAGTTCAATGGTACTACTTTTCTCATAAGTGACGTATAATATGTCCCAGAGCTTCAGAAAAATCTCTTGAGCATAGGGCAGCTACAAGAAAAAGGTCTTGCCATTCTCATACAAAATGGGACATGCAACATGTATCATTCGACTAAAGGCTTGATTGCACACACCAACATGAGTACAAATCGTATGTTTATTCTTTTCAATGAACGCTTCACCCTTGGAGAATGTTTACACACTTCCTCTGATCTCACCTACCTTTGGCATCAAAGGTATGACCACTTACATTACAAAGGTTTGAGAACTCTCTAACAACGACACATGGTACGTGGATTGCCTCAACTTGAAGCATCAAATATCACTTGCACTAACTGTTTCACTGGAAAACAACATCGTAATCCAATTCCTAAACCAAGTGAATGGCGTGCTAGCAAGGTCTTGGAACTCGTTCATGCAGACATATGTGACCCTATACAACCCATCTCAAATAGTGGAAAACAATATTTCTTAAGCTTTATTGATGATTACAATCGTAAAAGTTGGGTCTATCTACTTTTAGAAAAATTAGAAGCTTTGGATTTCTTCAAGTCCTATAAGAAATTGGTGAAAAGGAAGTTGAAGCATCCATCAAATGCTTACGAATAGATAGAGGAGGAGAATTTAAATCACTTGAGTTTAAATCGTTTTGTGAAGCAAACGGAATCAAAAGGCAACTTACCACAACTTATACACCACACCAAAACGGAGTAGTTGAATTCAAAAACAAAATTGTCATGAACATGGTACGTTGTTTACTTTCTGTCAAACATGTTCCCAAAACATTTTGGACAGAAGTTGTCAATTGGGCATTTTATCTGTTGAATCGATGCCCAACTCATGTTGTAAGGAACATCACTCCTCAAGAAGCTTGGAGTGGAATCAAGCCTTCAGTGAAGCACCTTTGAGTGTGGGGTTGTGTGGCACATGTACACATACCAGAGGCAAAAAGAGGTAAATTGGATGATAAGAGTTTTCCTTGTATTATGTTGGGAGTTAGCAATGAATCAAAGGGTTATCGTTTGTTTGACCCTAAAACAAAAAGAATTGTAGTCAGTAAAGATGTCATGTTCAAGGAGGAGAAGAGTTGGGACTGGGGTTCAAATTATGAAGAACAAATAAACATCAAACTGGTGTGGGGTGAAGATGATTTCCATACATATAAAAGTGAGAAAGAGTACAAATGTGCAGATGACAGCTTTGAAGAAAATGTCAATAGTGGTAGTGAACATGTTGATGAAGGCAGAAATGAATCAGAACATTCGCTAGAGTGTGTGATTCAAGGGAGAGAAAGAAGAAAGCCGACTTGGATGGAGGAATTTGTAAGTGGTGAAGGGTTGAGTGAAGAAGAAGTTGAGGCTTATCTGATACAAGAAGTTTTGGGTGAAGATCAAACTCAGTTTGAGGAAGTTGTTAAGCATGAGAAATGGAGAAAGGCTATGGATAGTGAAATCCAATCAATTGAAAAGAACCAAACTTGGGAGCTAATGGATCTGCCAACTGGAGCAAAAACAATTGGGGTCAAATGGCTCTTCAAGACAAAACTGAATGAGGAGGGTGAAGTGGATAAGTACATAGCAAGATTTGTGGCTAAAGGGTACGAATGGACATAGTAAGATTGATACTAGCACTTGCAGCTTGTGAAGGATGGGATATCTTTCAGTTAGATGTTAAATCTTCATTTTTGCCTGGAGAACTCAGTGAAGATGTGTACATAGAGCAACCAAAGGGATACGTCAAGAAAGGGAAGGAACACAAGGTTTACAAGCTACATAAAGCTTTGTATGGTCTAAGGCAGGCACCAAGAGCTTGGTTCAGTTGTATAGAATCACATTTTATGAAAGATGATTTTCAAAAATGTCGAAGTGAACAAACTCTCTTCATAAAAAGAAGTAGTGGTGGAAACATCCTAATTGTCAACATTTATGTTGATGATTTGATCTATACTGGTAACGATACATGTATGATGATTAAATTTAAAAATTCTATGATGCAAGCTTTTGACATGACTAACTTAGGAAAGATGAGATTTTTCCTTGGTATTGAGATCTTACAAAAATCAGAAGGTATTTTTATGTTCTAAAGGAAATATGCAAATGATATTTTGATGAAATTTGGAATGTCCGAGAGTAAACCTGTGAAGAGTCCTATTGTTCCTGGCATTAAGATGAATAAGGATGTTGATGGGGTGATTGTGGATGATACTTATTTCAAGCAAATTGTAGGAAGCTTAATGTATTTAACAACTACAAGGCCAGATATAATGTTCAGTGTGAGTCTCATTAGCAAGTATATGTCAAAACCAACAAAGTTACACATACAAGCTGTTAAAAGAATATTAAGGTATTTAAAAGGTACTTCTAGCTATGGGATATTCTACAAGAAGGGAGGAAAAGAAGAACTGCTTGGATTCATAGATTCTGATTATGCAGGAGATAAGGACAATTCTAAAAGTACTTCTGGTTATGTTTTCTTGTTAAGTTCAGGGGCAATGTCATGGATGTCCAAAAAGCAACCAATCATTACTCTTTCAAGCACCGAGGCAGAGTTTGTTGCCGCTACTGCTAATGCTTGTCAAGCAATGTGGATGAGAAGAGTTTTGAGAAATTTATCTTATGCACAAGATGGTAGCACTGTTATTATGTGTGATAATAGTTCAACAATTAAGCATTCCAAAAACCCAATGATGCATGGTCGAAACAAGCATATTAGAGTGCGTTTTCATTTTTTAAGAGATCTTGTGAAAGATGGAGAAATTGAATTGGTGCACTGTGGAACTCAAGAGCAAGTTGCAGATGTGATGACTAAAGCCTTAAAGTTGGAAGCTTTCGAGAAACTCAGAAAGAAGATGGGAATGCTAGATTTGACTGAAGTAAACTAACTACATAGTTAGTTTAAGGGAGAGAATGAAAAGGTTTTTTTATTATAATTTGTTAGAGTATTTTCCGTTTGAATAAATCCTAATATTTAGGAAGCACGTTCCTTTTTAGTTTCAGCCCCTGAACACGTCACTTACGGGTACTATTTTTATGTATTTTGTTGCTAGAGGGACATATTAAATATTATCCTCTCCGATTCAATAAATTATCAGTTTCCAGTGTAGTATATCTATTTTCACACTAAGCTAGGAAACAATTTTAGCTTGAACTAGAGTTCAACATTGTTTTGAAAACTTCCATGATTACTTCCACCGATTCATTGTTTTCTTCATTTAATTCTTAATTGCATTCATTCATTCACTTATATGCATTGTTAAATTTTTCTTTGGTTTTCGCAAATCTTGTTCATTAGTGAGAATAAAAAATTCAAGTAAAAAAACAAAACATGGATTAGGTAATTAATGTCGTTAAAAGTAGTTAATCTTGTTGATGTGATTTCATGATTTTAGGTATTTTACTTTGAGCTGTTCTTTTGCTTAATTTAGTGTTTCAAACTTCAATTGGTGTTGTTCTAAGTTAGTTCCATTGTTCAAACCATCTTGTAATCCATTGTTACGCATTCGATTACATGTGTTCTATACATTGGTGTGAGTTGTTAAGAATAGTTAACATGCTTTTGGCTAATCTAGGTTTAACATGTGATTTTAGTGTTTTCAATTAGTTCTAAGTACATACTATGAATATTTAGAATGTATGAAACTTGTTTCATTCATTAGAATTGTGTAATTTTCATTTTTAGTTCTTTAAGTCATTTTTTGAACAATTTTTGGGTTTTAGTGTAATTGTGATTTTTTTTGTACAGTTTAACAATTTTCCATACATATTATGCGTTGTTATAGGTATTTACTTAGTTCTCTTGCATTCACATCACGTTGCATATATCTTAGTTTTGCATATAAAAATCTATCATGCCTAATCCATCACATGTCGTGAAATTCTGATATAATTATAAGTTTTGCCAATTATGATTTGAGTGGCAAATATGTGAATTTAACGTATTTTAGTGTTTCTACATATTTCTTATGCATAGGTTTAGTGTTTAAATAGGTTCCATGTATTTGCATTGTATATAACTCTTTCTTGATTGTTAGACCACATAACCATGTTGTCATGTTGATACAAAATAAGTTGTTATCAAATATGTCATTATTGGTTTCAAAAAGTGTGATATTGTAAATTTTCAAATGTTTGACAATGTTACATTCATATCTTGCATGATTTTAGTAGTTCTAATGTAAAACCATGAAAAAAGATAAATGAGTTTAGTAAATATTTTATTAAAAAGATATTAGATATTATTAGATACCATGAGATATTAATAAGTGATATTTAATTATTTTAAAAAATTATTTAAAAAGTTATTATAAGTGATATAATGGTTTACTATTAATTATTTCTTTTATTATAAGAGATATATTGGTTTAATAATTTAAAACATTTATTTCATTTAAAATATATTTTAAGAAATAAAAGACAGTGAATGATTATTAAGAAGATATTAAATACATTTCTTAATATATATATATATATATATATATATATATATATATATATATATATATAAAAAGTGTTTTTTATAATATAAGCATGTTATATATGATAGTTATCCCTTAAACAAATTTATTAAGAATATATAAGATTTATTATGTGTATGATTTTTGTTGTTTTGGTTAGGATTAAGTGTGTTTTTAGTCTTTGAACTTTGGCGTGAAATTGGAATTCGTCCTTATAAGAAACTTTGATACATTTTGGTCCCCAAACTTTAAAAATGAATGAATATAGTCATTTTAACCCAATTACGTTAAACCTTTTTTACGTGTCAATTGCGTTTTCTAACTCACATTGAAACGAGAGTGTGTCAAACGGTGTACACAACTCAAATGGTAGGATGAAACGTGTTTGACACATCAAGAAAATTTAACGTAATTGGATTAAAATGACTATATCCATTCATTTTTAAAGTTTGAAAATTAAAATGTATCAAAGTTTCAGACAATGACGAATTCTAATTTCTTGTCAAACTTCAAGGACTAAAAACATACTTAACCCTTTTGGTTAGATACAAGAGATTTAAAAATATTTTCTAAGAAATAGAAACATAAAGGTAGGAAAATATATATTTGATATTTTTGTGGTTATTAGAAGGATCACGTAAAATCTCTTAAAAATATCTAGGATTTTAATAGTGAAAGTGAAGCTTATAAATATACATAATAAATGAGTAAGTGATTGTTACACTTATGTGAGAAAGAACATGGCTGAGAAGATTTGAAGGAAAAGTAAGAGTAAAATTCAAACATAAGGAGAAACTTTGAAGGTTTATGTACTAAATCTTAGAAAAGTTAATATTTAATTTTGTTCTGGTCAAGAAAAGTGCTAGATAATTCTTAACCAAAAACAAAAAGAAAGAAATATTTTTAACCATCGCTTAAGACTTGCTTAGGTCAAAAAATCTCCTCCCCATGACCATGGGAGCAACCTTCTTATTTATATCATAATTAGTTACAAAATATTAAATTCTAGATATACAAAAATAAAAAATGAAATTATCTTCTGCTCCTAAAATATCTCTAAATATGATAACAACCTCATTAACTCCTAAAAACGACACCAAACACAGAACTTAATTCGGTTAATATTCTCCCTCGGTCGGTGCCTCCCCGACCCGATACCAAAATCCACTTGTCCTCTCAGTCTGCAACCGAATCACTCCTCTGGTCCAGTACATAGCTCTCCAAATTTTGCACGGTCTCGTCTTCAAAACGAGGCGAGCAGAATTTGTCTTGTCAATAACTACTCCTCACCACTTTCCGTAAAATCATCATTACTCCCTATCTTCACGCCCCACAATTTCAACCTTTTAAATTAATTTAATCAACTTCTTATGTCACCCCAGCTTAACTAATCTCTTTCAACTATCCCCTTCATACTTCTACCTTCTTTGGTCTCGGTTATAAACCGAGTTCTCAATCCTGCAAACACCAAAACTCACAGAAAATAATGACTCGTTTATAAACCGAGCTCTCACTCCTGCAAATATCAAAACTCCAAAGCAAATAATAACTCGTTTATAAACCGAGCTCTCACTCCTGCAAACACCAAAACTCCAAAGAAAATAATAACTCGTTTATAAACCGAGCTCTCAATCCTGCAAACACCAAAACTCACAGAAAATAATAACTCGTTTATAAACCGAGCTCTCAGCCCTGCAAACACCAAAATGAAACTAATACCCACTCGTTTATAAACCGAGCTCTCAGTCCTGCAAACACCAAAATGAAACTAATACCAACTCGTTCATAAACCGAGCTCTCAGTCCTACCAAGCTAAACAAACACTAATTCGTTTATAAACCAAGTTTGTTAAACACCAAACTAAAATAAATAAGAACCTGTTTATAAACATAGCTCTCAATCCTGCAAACACCAAAATGAGACTAACAACTCGTTTATAAACCGAGCTCTCAGTCCTGTTCATGAACCAAGCTCTCAATCCTGCAAACACCAAATTAAAGAAAATAGAACTCCTTTTAACCTCGAGTGTACAAACTCAGAATTTTAACCTCGAGTGTACAAACTCGGAACTTTAACATCGAGTGTACAAACTCGGAATTTTAACATCGAGTGTACAAACTCGGAATTTTAACATCGAGTGTACAAACTCGGAATTTTAACCTCGAGTGTACAAACTCGGAATTTTTAACATCGAGTGTACAAACTCGGAATTTTAACCTCGAGTGTACAAACTCGGAATTTTAACATCGAGTGTACAAACTCGGAATTTTAGCATCGAGTGTACAAACTCGGAATTTTGACATCGAGTGTACAAACTCGGAATTTTAGCATCGAGTGTACAAACTCGGAATTTTAGCATCGAGTGTACAAACTCGGAATTTTGACATCGAGTGTACAAACTCGGAATTTTAGCATCGAGTGTACAAACTCGGAATTTTAACCTCGAGTGTACAAACTCGGAATTTTAACATCGAGTGTACAAACTCGGAATTTTAGCATCGAGTGTACAAACTCGGAATTTTGACATCGAGTGTACAAACTCGGAATTTTAGCATCGAGTGTACAAACTCGGAATTTTAGCATCGAGTGTACAAACTCGGAATTTTGACATCGAGTGTACAAACTCGGAATTTTAGCATCGAGTGTACAAACTCGGAATTTTAACCTCGAGTGTACAAACTCGGAATTTTAACCTCGTGTGTACAAACTCGGAATTTTAACCTCGAGTGTACAAACTCGGAATTTTAACCTCAAGCACATAGGCTCGGAATAAAACACATAGGTCCTTTAAACCTCAAGCACATAGGCTCTTTCATCTTATTTCCAATGAAGCCAATCTTTATTGATTTAAACATGATGAATAAACTTTTAATATATCTACGAAATTCCCGTTAGTAATTCACATAATATCACATGTATATATATGACAATTGTAATATTTATATATAAAACATTTTATAAATTTCTTAATTTTAATTAAATAATTTTCA
>Ga0214544_1011528_pt1 | contig 12150 bp, 6 predicted proteins | sample CNSS3metaG_FD_160074 | JGI IMG/M metagenome (GOLD analysis project Ga0214544, IMG submission 160074) | Root nodule microbial communities from cowpea collected in UCLA plant growth center, Los Angeles, California, USA - CNSS3 | ecosystem: Host-associated > Plants > Roots > Nodule | place: USA...
CATGTCTTAAATTATTAAAATAGATTATATAACTTAAAAGATTATATATATATATATATATATATATATTATAGTAAATTTAAATAATCCAATATTACACGTACTTATAATATCTTTGTTAAAATTTGAGTCAAATTCAAACAATAATTACAAGTCCATTTTTATTTATAATTTAGTTTCAATGGTTTGCGAAGTTATTCTAAGATTTGAATTTCTTTTATGTATCACTAAAGTCATATTCCATAAATCTTGATCTAAATACTTAAAATCACATCTCACCGAATATCGATAAGTATAAGTAGTTTCAAAATTCAATATTAAACAATGCAGTTATACAATCTTATTAAATATCAAATATTTTATATATCAGAAAAAATATAATAAAATATAATTATAAATAAGGATCGAATATTATTCCTTATTTTTATTGTAAAAGTAGATTTCGTCATTGTTTAAAATTTTGAATTATCTTCATTCAAAATTTTATTAATAAATGAATTTAGTCTTGATGACCAAATAACATTAAAGATTTGTTGGTCTAGTAAACAACGTTATCCCATGTTGACACATGTGTATGTCACGTCAATGCTTATTAACACTTGGTAATGTAATGTTGTTTACCATATTAATCAATCTTTGTGTTGTCGGATTACAAGGACGAAATTCATTCAAAAAAAGTTTGGGGATGAAATTAGTCTAAAGTCTATATACAAAGACCAAATCAAAATTCACAAAAAACTAAATCAAATTTCGAAAAAGTTAAGAAACGAAAAAGATGCTCAAAATTTAAATATTTTATATCCATATAAATACAATTTTTTTTTTTGTTAAAGTCAAGACAAATTCATTCATTTATCAAAAACTTAAAATGTTTTTAATTTTTTTTTGCATTATTAAAATCATATCCCATGAATTTCGCACAACAATATTTAAAATTATGTGTCACCAGTCATGTCTAAACTGTTTCAAAACACAATAATAAATATGCTTAATTATGTTTTGAGTCTTGGAAACTTTTAATTGAGTCTCTTTTAAATTTTTGTAGTTTATTGAGTTCTTCAAATTTTACAACTTTTTAATTGAGTCTCTAGAGTTAAGTGTGATTGTCAATTTAGTGATGTGATAGTTATCTTCCACTATCATTCATTCATGTGACTGTTAACCTTTCGATAGGATGATTATCTTCTATTATCGCTCTCCATAAAAAAAATAAAAAAAAAACACAAAATTACAAAACAAAACTAAAACATATAAATATAATTTTATATTTTACATTTTTTTTTATAATTTTATAATTTTATGGATTGATAATTTTATAATTTAATAATTATATAATATTTATTTATTTATTTTGCAATTTTTTTGTAAATTTAATATTTTTTTGTTAATTTTATAATTTTATAGTTTTGTAATTTTTAAATTATAAAATTGTAAAATAAAAAATTGTGAAATAAAAATGTTACTATTTGATAGTTTTATAATTTCATAATTTTGAATTTTCATAATTTCACAATTTTATAATTTCATAATTTTTGTAACTAGTTTTATAATTATATCATTTTTTTAATTTATTCTTGTATATTTTATATTTTGTAATTATGAATTTATGTGTTTATATAATTTTATAATTTGTTAACTTTTGCATTTTTATATTTTTTGATTTGTAATTTTTAACTTTATAATTTTGTTTTTGTAATTTTACAGTTACATGTTTTGTATTTTTGCAAATTTGTATTTTTTTTTGTTTTTAAATTTAATAATTTTAATTAAATTTAAAAATAATTTTCATTAAATATCATAAATATTTGGAAAAATCTTTTCTTTACTGGTTTTTATAATAAATATTATGTAATGACATTTATGAAGAGTAAATATTCCAAATAACTCTGACATACGAAGTTAACCGTCAAATTAATCGGATAGACTCAATTGAATTTTTTATAAATTTTAAAGATTCAATAGAAGAAAAATTTATCAAAAACTCAATTGAAAAAAATCTCAAATTAATCCAAAACTCAAATAAATAATTCAAATTTAATAAATATTAAATATTTTCCACGTTAAAAAACAAGTATAATAGAATTTATCGTGCTAAACACTCAAAGGGGTACAATTGAATTCACTGGTTAAATCATATAGCATCATTTTTTCCCTCTCAACACTTTTACAACTTTAACATCATATACAATCAAATAAATTTTACAGTAATTGAGAGCAATATCAGATTGCACGAACAAAACTTCTATAACAAATGGCCTTAATTATAGTAATGTCTAGAGTGAGCTTATTTCGAAATGTAAAGAGAAAAAAAAAAATCAATTGTGTAGTGAAAGAATAATTCTTTTAATAAATTAAATTAAAGACAATATACAATAATAATTTTTTTTAAGTTATATAAGCTATTTTAATAATTTATGACATGATATATATATATATATATATATATATATTATAGTCAATTTAAATAATAATTATTACACGTACTTAATTAATATAAATATTTTTGTTAAAATTTGAGTCAAATTCAAACAATAATTACAAGTGCAGTTTTATTTATAATTTAGTTTCAATAGTTTATGAAACACCGTAAGGTTTGGATTTCTTTAATGTATCACTAACATCATATTGCATAAATCTCAGCCTAGATATATTTAAAACTACGTCTCACCAATCACGTATAAGTAGTTTCAAAATACAATAATAAACAATAAAATCTTATTAAATATAAAAAAAATTATATTAGGAAAAAAGTATAATAAAATATAATATTAAATAAGGGTTAAATATGTTTTTATCCTCTAATGTTTTTTTTATAAAAATGGATCAATTCACTATTTCAAACTTTGAATCATTTTCATCTCGAAACTTTATTAATGAATAAATTTAATCTTCATGACCAAATCACATTAAAAATGTCTAGACATGGTAAACAACGTTATCCCATGTTAATACATGTGTATGTCATATTAGAACTTATTGACACTTGATAATGTTGTACATGGACTAAACTCATTCAAATAGAGTTTGGGGCTCAAAATAGTTTAAAGTTTATAGATAGAGACTAAATCAAAATAACTAAAATTATACATGACTTTTAAATCTTTATATCCATATAAGTACAAATATATATATTTTTTTGTTAAAGTCAAGACAAGTTCATTCATTTATCAAAAACTTTTAATGTTTTATTTCTTTTTTCTGCATCATTAAACTTCACACAGATATATTTAAATTGTGTGTCACCATTCACATCTAAATCATTTCAAAACACGATAGTAGATAGACTTAATTATGTTTTGAGTCCCTGATAAATTTAGAAACTTTCAAGTGAGCCTCTATTAAATTTTTGTAGTCTATTGAGTCCATAAAATTTTAAAACTTTTCAATTGAGTCCCTAAAGTCAAGTGTGCCGAATAACTTTGTGATGTGATACTTGTAAGGCCCCTTTTTATTTCTGTCCTAAACTAAAGGGGTTGTCCTTGTAAGTGGGCCTAAGGGTTGGCCCAGCATATAAGATCTTACTATGTTGCCCTAATCCCACCTCACTTTCACTCTTTCAGAAACCAGCCTCCATCCTTCACTACCTCAAAGAACGCTCTACTAGGGTTTGCCCTAAGGTCCACCTCGTTCAAGCTCAAACTCAGTTCCGGCTCCACGTAAGTGTCCTTTTTCCAGATTTTATGGCTTCCATCGTTTTCCCTCCACTTTTTCCACGGTTAAAGTTTAGTAATAATGCGCCCTTGTTCCTACCTTCTGTTTTCAGCTCGTTAGTTCACTCGTAGAGCTGCAGTATCCGTTGTCGTGCCATCAAGGCTTCTGTTGACCCTTTTTCCAGGTACGGGAAGTTAGGGTTCCAGTCTTTTGGTGTTGTTTTGGCTGTTCTTGAGTTAGTTACTGATTGCATGGATAAATCCTTCGGTTTGGTGTGATTGAATGCTTTGTATGCTTGGTGGTTCGATAGATATGGCTGTTGCAGGTGAAACAGTGGCGAGACCTGTTAATCTCGCCCAAGCGAGCCAGTCTCGCCTAGGCAAGACAAACATGGATTCACCCAAGCCAACTCGCGCGAGAGGTCGCTCAGGCGACCCGCTCAAAATTTTGAGCGAGCAGGCAACTCGCCCAGGCGAGAGGGGTCTCGCCTAAGCGAGATCCCGCGTTGCTCATGCCCCTGATCTTGTGCCCTCGCCTAGGCGGAGGGGGAACTCACCTGAGCGAGACCCCTCAGCCTGAGCGAGGTGCTGGGCGAGACAATGTTGTGTTTGGATGTCCGTTGGTTCCTGAATGATCTGTTTTTGTTGAGTATGATTGTATGATGAGTGATATGTATATGATGGAGCATGAAGTATATTTGGCATGATTCATGAATTGTAGATGATGGGTTGGTATGAGAATTGGCATGTGAATTAAATGAGACGGATAATATTAAAGTGGCATGATAACATGATGAGTTGGATCTTATTTACATGGATAAACTATGAGGTGTTGGAATGAGTGGAGCCTGGATCACGAAAGGCGTTGGCTTCAAAGGTTGGTACGAGTGTTGTATATCTATGCTTGGTAATTATTATTTTGGTTATGCGAATGAGGTCGATATGTGTCAGTGCATAATTCCTTGGGGTCTCTAGGTGAGACTTTCAGGGTTGCGCTTCAGTGGTCGGGACGTAATTCCATGGCCCCTGTTAGTGGGTGTCCATGGTGGTGCCCCATCTGTATAACTAGGTAAGGATTCAAGGTAAGGACTGCATCCTGACACTCTAAGGGGCCAGTTAGTCTCACTTAGAACGGACTGACTCCTGTGGTGAGAGTAGCAGGAGGCCTGAAATTCATTAAGGGCTAACCTTGTGGTGAGGGAGATTTGATTCATCGTAACACTTGTAACACATAGCTCGAAGATGAGCAGCTCAGGGTCGAGCAGGGGTATTCACCACAAGTGCAAGCATCCGCTGAATCCGACTAAGTTATACGTATCCGGATGAGTCGAGTCGAGTCGTAGTGTATTGAATGAAGAGTCATAACATGCTTGGTTGTTATATGGATATGGGATGATAATAGTGTACTTGACTGTGTGATGAATATGTGTTGGCTCTAGCTTACCCGTTTGTTTGTATGGTTGTATTGTATGTGGTTGTTCTTCTTGCGATGATCATCAATTTAATTGATGAGAGCAGATGGGCGAGGTTCCAGAGGTCAACAAGGAAGTGGAGATTCTGCTACATAGTCCGCGTGGACTAGTTGTTATTTCTGCATGAGTTCATTTAGGGTTGCGACCCATGTATCTGTTCGTCCTTGATTTTATGCACTCTGGGTAACTTTTCCTTTAGTTTCTTTTAGGCATCGTGGTGTGCCATGAGTTGTGTGGAGTTGATCCCAAATCGCGCTTTTATGTTATCTTTATCGTGACATTTCTTTAATTTCACGTACTTAATTAAATGGGGTGTTACAATACTTATCTTTCACTATCACTCTCAGTAAATTTCATCGCATAATATTTTGTTACAACAAATAAATATTCATTGTATTTAACGAAAAGTATTTTTAAATTTAATTAAAATATTAAAATAAAAAATAAAAAAGCAAAAAATACAATATCACAAAAAAAACAAAACATCAAACTATAAAATTATGAAAATGAAATTATAAAATGAAAAATTCAAAAATACAAAATTCAAAAATACAAAATTCAAAAATTCAAAAAATAACAAAATTATAAAATATATAATTTCATAATAGCGAAATTATAAAATATAGAAATATAAATTATATAATTATATACTTGTAAAACTAGTTACAAAATTATAAAATTATGAAATTATGAAATTGTGATATCATAAAAATAAAAAATTACGAAATTATGAAATTCTAAAATTCTAAAATTCTAAATTTTTTTTATTATTTTTTTTTGTAATTTTATAATTTTATATTTCACAATTTTTTGTTTTATATTTTATAGGTTTATAATTTTATAATTTTAAAATTTTATAGTTTTGTAATTTTATATCTTTATAATTCTATAATTCTATAATTTTTTATTTTTTTTAAATTTAATAGTTTTTATTTGTAATTTTATAGTTTTATATTTCACAATTTTTTATTTATAATTTTATAGTTTAATAATTTTGAAATTATAAAATTGTAAAATAAAAAATTGTGAAATAAAAAATTCACATTTCTTTAATTTTACAATTTCATAATTTTGTATTTTCATAATTTCACAATTTCATAATTTTTTAACTAGTTTTCTAATTATATAATTTTTATAATTTATATTTGGATAATTTTAATTTTTTAATTTTGTAATTATGAAATTATATGTTTTTTTTAATTTAATAATTTGATATTTTTATTTTTATAATGTTGTTTTCATAGTTTTACAGTTACATGTTTTGTATTTTTGTAAATTTGTATATATTTTTTTTGAATTTAATAATTTTAATTAAATTTAAAAATATTTTTTGTTAAATACCATAAATATCTGAAAAGATCTTGTCATGATGGTCTCTTCTAATAAAACTTTATGTGACGACATCTATGAAAAGTAATAGTGCAAAATAAGTGTCATATCAAAAAGTTAAGGATTAAATGTGTTTGATCTCTTAACTTTTTAGTTTTTTAGTGAAAATTATAATTAATCCATCTTCGAAATTTTAGTCTAGTTTAGTTCTCCAACTTTAGAGATATGTGGATTTAGTCATTCTAACCAAATTTTGTTAAGTTTATTTGACGTTTTAAGCGTGTTTCATGATGACATTGAAGTTGTTTACACCGTTTGACACATTTTCAATTCAATGTTAGCTAAGAAACTATCTTGAAACACATTTAAAATATCAAATAAACTTAAAAACTTAATAAAATTGGGTTAAAATGACTAAATTCATGCATCTCTAGAATTGGGGAATAAAAATTAGACCAAAATTTTGAAGAGAGACTAATTTTAAATTTTACTGAAAGTTAACCATCACACTTAACTATAGGGACTTAATTGAAAATTTTTAAAATTCTGAAGACTCGATAGACAAAAAAATTTATTAGGGACTTAGTTGAAAATTTCCAAACTAACAAAAAAAACGTAAAACATAATTAAACCTAATAAATAATATAAATTTAATAAATATTAAGTATGAAGTATTAAATATTCTTCATTTTAGAAACAATTATAATAGAATTTATCTAGTGCTAAACAATGTGTGTGGTACAATCGAATTCACTAGTTAAATCATCATTTTCCTTAAATCATATAGGCTCACTTTTTTGGTTCAGCTGAAGAGTCTCTCCCACTGTACACATTTGCAACTTTAACATCATATATAATCAAATAAATTTTATATTAATTGAGAGTAATATCAGATTGCACAAACAAAAACTTCTATAACAAATGGCCTTAACTATAGTAATTTAAATGTAAAGAGAATTTTGTTTTTTTTTAGAATCTAAGTAAGCTTGGAAGATATAAAAATTGAACAATTAAGAGAAAGAGCGAACAATTATGTAGTGAAAAAATAATTCTTTAAATAAATTAAATTAAAGCCAATATAAAATAATAAAAATATTTTTTTTAAGTTATATAAGCTATTTTAATAATTTAAGATAAAGATATAATATATATATATATATATATATATATATATATATATATATTATCACGTATTTAATTAATATGAATATTTTTGTTAAAATTTGAGTCAAATTAAAATAATAATATTTTAATAGAGCTGTCAAAATGGATAATCTGGTCTGATCTGACTCGACTTATCACGGATTGACCATTTAGTGAACTAATTCAACCCGATTCACTTATTAGCAAGCAAAAAAATTTTGAATCCAATCTGACTCACCATGGGTTGACTTACTGACTCAATTTTTTTCTTCTATCTCAAAAAAGCTAAATGATAATTTTGATTAAAATCTAAATAAATCTCAATAGAATCCAAATGTAATAAAAAAGATGTTAAACTCCAACTACAAATCAAAATTACAAAAATATCAATGTGTTGACTAAAAAAACAACCTAACCTAACCAAAATACAAAACCCAAACAATAAAAAAACTTGTGTGATCCTTTATTTGCAGGTTAGTGAGCCAACCCGACTCACCACGATTAAATCTGGGTGAGTCGTGTTTTAGGTGGGCCGGTAAAAAATTAACCTGTATTAAAATTTGTAAAAAATTTACAACCCAACCCAGCTGTAACCGTAATGGACCGGGTTGACTCGCGAATTCTAACATATTTTGACAATTCTAATTTATAATCTAGTTTCAATGGTTTATGAAGTCATTGTAAGGTCTGGATTTCTTTTATGTATCACTAAAATCATATTCGATAAATTTCAGCCTAAATAATTTAAAACCACATCTCACCGAATTACGTATAAGTAGTTTCAAAATACAATAATAAACAATACAATCTTATTAAATATAAAATATTTTTTATATTTGGAAAAAAAGTATAACAAAACATATTTATAAAGAAGAGTTAAAAATGATTTTATTCCCTTAGCTTTCTTATAAAATTAAATTGGATTTCCTCATTGTTTCAAACTTTGAATAATTTTCATCCCCAAATTATATTAATGGATGAATTTAGTCCAACGACATTAAAGATTTGTTGGCATGATAAGCAACATTACCACATGTTGACACATGTCTATTTCACTCCTGAACTTATTTACATTTAACATTGTTTGCTCATTAATCTATTTTTGTGTTCATTAATCTATTTTTGTGTTGTGTAGTTAAAATGACTAAATTAATCCAAAAAAAGTCTGAGGATGAAAATAGTTGAAAGTTTAAAGATAGACTAAATCAAATTTTGCAAAAATTAAAAAAGTAAAAACATACTTAACTTTTTAACCTTTTATATTCATATAAATACAAATATTTTTTATTTGTTAAAATCAAGACAAGTTGATTCATTAATCGAAAACTTTTAATGTTTTAATTTTTTTTATGTATCATTAAATCATATACCATAAACCTTGCATAAATATATTTAGAATTATATGTCACCAATTGCCGGGTTCCTATACTTATTTTAAAAGATCGAAGTATTATTATTCTCATATCTATATTAAAACAAATATTTTTGTTAAAGTTGAGACAAATTCATTACTTTATCAAAATCTTTTTTAATGTTTTAATTTTTTATATGTATCATTAAAATTGTATCCCAAAAACCTCAAACAAATATATTTAATATATTTAGAAGGAAAGTAATATTCTGACTCTCGTTCTTTGACTCTCATCATTTACTTTCTGACATCACTTAGTGTGGGTCATTGATTCTTTCAAAAAGAAAAAACAGTAATACATTAATTAATGGTTCACATTAAGCCACGTTAGAAAATAAAGGAATGGAGTCAAAAAATAAGAGTTATAGTATCATTTTCCTATTTAAAATTATGTGTCACCAAACGCCGCATTAATATATTTATTTAAAAAAATCAAGTATTATCATTCTCATATTTATATAAATACAAATATTTTTTGTTAAAGTCCAGACAAATTCATTACTTTATCAAAATCTTTTAATGTTTTAATTTTTTATGTATCATTAAAATCATTTCCCATTAACCTCACATAAATGTATTTAGAATTATGTGCATCAACCCCGCGTAACCGTGTTCCTATATTTATTTTAAAAAATTAAGTATTATCATTCTCATATTTGTATTAATACAGATATTTTTTAAAATTTGAAACAAATTCATTACTTTATGAAAATCTTTTAATGTTTTAATTATTTTTTCCATATCATTAAAATCATCTTTGGTAAACCTCACACAAATATATTTAGTATTGTATTTCTGTATCATTAAAATCATATCCCGTAAACTTCACACAAATATATTTAGTATTATGTTTCACCATACCATACGCCGCATTTATATATTTATTTTAAAAAGTCAAATATTATCATTCTCATATTTATATAAGTACAAATATATATATTTTTTTTTAAGTTGAGACAAATTCACTTTATCAAAATCTTTTAATGTTTTAATTCTTTTATGTATAATTAAAATCATTTCCAATAAATCTCACGTAGATATATTTAAAAAAATATCAAGTATTATCATTTTGATATCTATACAAATACAAATATTTCTTTTGTTAAGGTCGAGACAAATTCATTACTTCATCAAAACCTTTTAATATTTTTTCTGTATCATTAAAATTATATCCCGTAAATTCCGTAGAAATATATTTAAATTTACGTGTCACCATAAACATCTAAACCGTTTCAAACACAATAATAAATAATAAAAATTTAATACATATTAAATATTTTTCATTTTAAAAAACAATTTTATAATAGAGTTTATCTGGTGCTAAACACTCAAATTGGTACAATTGAATTCACTAGTTAAAATCATATAGGATATTTTTTTGTTCATCTCTGAATACAGTATCTCCCACTGTACACATTTACAACTTTAACATCATATAATCAAATAAATTTTATATTTTGAGAGTAATATCAGATTGCACGAACAAAACTTCTATAACAAATGGCCTTAACTGATTGCTATAACGAAATATATTAAGAACATGAGTCTTTATTATAATGGCAGCTTTGGTTCATATGAAAAGAAAGACACATTTCAAAGACAATGCCTACAAAACCTTGATAAACATAAATAAACTACAAAACAAAACCATGATAAAACATAAATAAACTACAAAACCAGTAAAAGTTACTACTAAAGCCATTCATGATAGGAGAATAATATTTTGATACCCAAATTTTGACAACTTTCTTTTATAATCTGAAGTGACGTCTTCTAAAGAGTTTTGAAATATAGAGAATGAGTAAATAAAAGAATGAAAAATCACTTAAAAAGATGTCATCTCAGATAGTAAGAAAAAATTGACAAAATTTAGTTGTTAAAAAATCATTTTTCTACGTAACAATGGTGATACAATAACACTTGGCTGCATATTCGTCCATGGTACAAATATTTGAGTCTCATTGGCTTCTTCCCAAGCGCAACTCCAAATCAATTTCTTCATCAGCATCTGCATTGGCATTCATGGAAGGGGTTGCAGTTGCAGCACCCATTTGAATTTGAGACTCATAGGTGCTACCGCCAGCTTCTTCATTTGGAACATTCACTGGGAGCATTTGCAGTGTCTGGTCAGCACTAGAGTTGTTGGAAGCAGATGGACCCACCACAATGTCCCCAAACCAGAACCTGGGATACTGTCCAGCGTAGTCTGATGGTGGTAGTAGGCTAAAGAACTCATCAACTTGGTTCTGAACATGTTCAGGAACCCTGATGCACAAAAAAAAGGTCTTTTAGAAATTTTGGACTAATGTCTTTTTCCATGCCTGTGAAATGAAAACTAAGAAGTTGAAAATGTAACAACAAGAATGAAAAACCAAAACCAAAGAATGTTATTTAGATTAAGGTTGAAGGACACAAACTGATGCTGTCTCAGGGTCAAAGACTCGTTAAGCCAATTTCCACGAGGAATCAGGTGTGTGTATGGTTCATGTACGAGTTCATAATCCCTTTGAGTCCAGGCCTCATGGAGCATAGGATTGAAAGGAAGCAGGTCTGCCTCTGAATCAGGTATTTGTTCAAGTGTGAAATGAACCCCATCATGCATGGTAAGTTGGAACCTAGTAACAATCTGAGAAGTGTCAAAGGTCAGCCTTAGAACTATGTACCAAGTACTTTGTTCTTGGTCGGTGTGGCCATGGGTGGGATTTGTGCTAGCCATTGAGGGTTCAGGACCTTGCTCAAATTGAATTTGATTTTACCTAAATGGTGATGTGGGGAAGGTTTTTAATCAATGTTTTCAGACACCATTGTTTAAGCCAAGGTGAGAAAATAAGAAAACTTGTCTAGTGTTGAAGGGAATACAGAGAGAAAATACTGAAATTCTACTTCAACTATGGCTTGAAAGACACAAATTCTTGCAACTTCATTTATAACACTCAATGGTACTTCATTTACCAAAATATCCCTAGAAAACATGTTTTACCAAATACCCCTTATTCCCAAGAATATTCTACATCTACACTTGCTTGCTACCACTCTGTTTTCAAATTTTAGCGTAAATAATTTATATATATATATATATATATATATATATATATATATATATATATATATATATATATATATATATATATATATATATATATAA